>LWDU01044556.1_pt1 | contig 36592 bp, 29 predicted proteins | sample 727161 | NCBI WGS metagenome assembly LWDU01 (sample SAMN04566230, study PRJNA314399) | hydrothermal vent metagenome | isolation source: deep sea hydrothermal plume seawater | place: Mexico: Gulf of California, Guaymas Basin | collected 2004-07-11 | reverse complement strand
TATGATGGATGGGGCAAGGAGCGTCATCACTACAGAGATCAAGACCAATGCCACATTTCTCAACATCAGGGGGCGGTCCATCAATAGCATCCACAATTTGATTTAAATAAATATCTTTTGCGTTTTGGTAAAGATTAATTCCTCCAGTTCTACCACGGGTCGCTTTTATTAGTCTGCGTTTTACAAGTGTTTGTACTATTTTTGCTAGAAATTGATGTGGGATATTGTACTCTTCAGAAATTTTAGAGGTCATAATCGGTTTATCTGATTTATTCTCTGCAAGATAAATCATTGCTTGTATAGCATACTCTGCTGATTTGCTATATAACATTGTCCTAGATTTTACCATTAGTAAAAGATAATGAGTTAGATTTTTTTGTTCCTAGGCATTTAAGACATACATAGTGTAATATTATCTAAATGAAATATATATTTATTATCGTGTAATAAAATATTATATACGTTTAATGTGACTGAAGATATATTATATAGCTTAGTCTGGGAAGTCACACATGTTTTTAAAAAAATTCCGAAGGATGGCGATCGAAATATAATAATAGGTTCAGCCGGGTGCTCAGCGCTATCATCATTTGCATATCATAATTATTCAATATTGTAAATATATTCCCTGATAATTTCAATGCCTTCATCATGATTGATTGAACGTCCAATTTGAGGCATGACATCCGGCGCTTGAGTCTGTGTCATACGGTATAGTAAGATGGATTCATCAGGGCTCCCTGGAACAATATCATATTGTAAATCAGGAGCATTAAAATTTGTTGGTATTTTGAAAATTCCAGTATGAATTCCTTCTCCTTCATAATCCCAATTAATAAATAATCCATTCGCATTTGCTGTTCCTCCTTGGCGATGACAGAATGCACAATTAGCATCTAAGTATGCTTTTCCCCTTGTTATAGGATCAAGTGAAGTATCCCTATAATCTGGAACCTGGCTTATGTTCGCAGGAGTCCCGCTGAGGATTCCTTGTTCCACAAAATTTTCTATTTGATTTACAGATAAATCATCTGCCATAAGACGATTCAGATTAGCTGGCTTAGGTCCAATAGGCAACATATCTTCATTCAAATTATGACAGGTTCTACAATCTAATTCTCTTGGTATAACATATCTGGGAATTTCTTTCAGATTGCCATTTTCAGCAATTGTTGAACCTGTTACTGTCCCACCAACTATTAATCTGGCGGCTTCTGTTTGTTCATCGTTCCATTTATAACTAAATGGTTTCCACTTGGTCTCTTTCCTTACAAGAAGCCTAGTTTCTATAATTGTTCTCCCAAGAGATTTATCTCTAATATCCTTGTAATAGATAAAGTTTTTTATGATGATTGTCCCAATTGGAAAATTTAATACATTAAAATCACCTTGATATTCCATATTAGTGCCTTCTGGTAAATAAATGAATCTTTCTTTCGAAGTATAATCAGAAAACAATGGTGAAGTCACATTATATGAATAAACACCTTGATCAGGGTTTAGCTCATTCATCTCTCCAGTAAAAAATTTATAATCTGAAAGATTATTATAAGGCACCTGGCTTAAATCAATATTTGCATATTCATTTATTGGAGCATATTTATCTTCAATATTACATGAACTACTCAGCAGTGTAATTAAAAATAAAATGACAATAAAGAATGTTTTTTGCATATTTGATAGACCAGACCTATTCTACGCAATCCGATGGCGTATCAACTAAATCAAAATTGGTATGAGTAGTTCCTGTACCAGTAAAATCATCTAATGATGTTGAGGTTATTGTAATGATACCATCGCCAGCCTGCACAAAATTAGCCTCAATTAATACTACATCGGAAGACTCCTCAATCACGGCTCTTGAACCAGCATATGGAGCCCCACCAGCAGTATAGTCCTGGTCATCTAGGAAAATATCTGGTCTAACATTTCCATTCAAGGCTATAGTGTACCATACAAGTGGACCTGCTGGTCGGTCTAATATTCCAGCTACATTATACGTTCCACCACCGCTACTATATGAATTGTCATGTATGTAAATATCTTCATTCAAAAAGGTAAAGGATGAATCCTCATTAGGATCAAAATTAAAATCTACTAGAAAATATGCAACTCCAAGTACTGCACCGCATTCATTGTCAACAAATGTATTACCTGTAATTTCTAATGCGGTAGTGGCAGAATATAAAATCCCAAAACCAGGCGGGACATCTGCTGCCAGGCCACTTCCTAATTCAGCAAAATTACTTTCATTATTATCTGTAAATGTATTGTTATAGACTTTACAGTTAGAACCAGATTTAATTCTGCTAACGCCAAAAAGGTCATATGTCAATAGACCAGTGGTGTTTCTAGTAAATTCATTCCCATATATCTCTACATCTATATTGTTCTCCGCTTCCATTCCAAAAACATTTAGGGTCATTACATTATTTCTCATAATTACCCGTTGATTTTGACCAGAATATATGCCTGCGTCAACAGCTGCTTGGGTGTAACAATTTTCTACAATAATATCATCGCTCTCCACAGGATATATACCATACGCTCCATTATCTGAACTTCTTTCTGACCATACAACACCAACGCCATCGAATCTAAGTCCTGTAATATTTCTTGCTGTGATACCATTTCCGCCATTCGTGTTTTGAACAGTAAATCCACAGAAAAGTAAATTAGAACAATCTACGGCAGCAATTCCTTCACCGGTGGTAGAAGTGGAATTACTAAAATCAAAATACGTTTCATTAATCCCGGCACCTTTAATAGTAAGATTATCAATATCTGCCAGTGGAATTGTATTTGCAAAACTGTATGTCCCAGGCCCGAAAGAAAATGTTTTTCCGATGGGATCTTCCGTTAAATAAATGATGAATTCGTCTTCAGAGAATGTTGCTTCTTCAAATGAAATAAGCGTAACCTCTTCCAGTACTATAATCTCTTCATCATTATCACCACATGATGGAACGAAGATAATTGAAAGAATGAAAAATAATTGTAATAATCTGGTAATTTTCATGATTAAATCCTTTATAGCTATTAATTCATATATTTTACGTCTCAATCTATATAAAAAAAAACAATTATTGATTACATAGATAATATGAAAAAATTAATTGGATGGAATTAATAGAAAAAAAGCTTTAATTAGTTTTCTTGGAATACTCGTATATAATCAACGATCATCCATTGAGGGAAAAAAGTTGTATTATCCGGGCTACCTGGCCATTCCCCACCAACCGCAACATTCATTATAAAATAGAAATTATTATGAAACGCACTTAATTCCGCTGGTGTTATATCCATGGTGTTGAAGTTTATATCATCAAAATACCAGCGTATATTTTGTTCATCCCACATAATGGAATACACATGATATTCTTCGCTTAAGTTAGATTCATGTGTATATCCTTGACCATGCGATACGGTACCTCCTTGATTCCAATGTGCAGTTCCTCGAAGCACATTATCTCTTCCATCGCCACCGCCTATCATTTCCATAATATCAATTTCACCACACGCAGGCCAACCAACTTGTTGATGATTGCTCCCTAGCATCCATAAGGCTGGCCATATTCCTTGACCTTCCGGCATAACTGCGCGTATATCCACACGACCGTATCGAAAAGATTGCTTCCCTCTTGTAATTAATCGGGAAGATGTATAATTACTATTGTCTAGTGTTTGTCTTCTTGCTTCAATCACAAGATTCCCTTCAATTATACTTGAATTATCTTCTTGATAATATTGTAATTCATTATTTCCCCACCCCCAATTTCCTGTACCAATCTCAAATATCCAGTTATTCATGTTAATAGTAGATCCATCAAATTCGTCGCTCCACACTAAATTCATGCCTTCATATGTTTCGGGAGTGGAATAGCCAGTTTCCGGGATAGAAAAAATATGCTCATCATCATTAATGATCGTAACCGTAGCTATATTATTTTCTATGGTTACATTATATGGATTTTCAAGTCTAATTGAAAATATTTCATTATCCTCCGGAGTATCATCACCAAGAATCTCAATATTAAATGAGGACTGTTCTTGCCCAGCAGAAAAGACAATTATTTCGTATAAATCAGTATAATCTTTATCTTTCATCGCCGTTCCATCTACAGTACGCACATCCACAGAAAGGTCATAATCAACAGCATTAGACAACGTTAAAGTTATTTCAAGATTATTATTTGTATTTCCTTCTTCTACTTGAACACTTTCTATATATACGCTAGGGGGGCTATCCTTGGTATCATTATTACATGAAAAAAAAGGAAATACAATAGATGTGATTAAGAATTTTCTTAGAAATTCCATATTTAAAGTTAATTATTCTTTGCCTTTAGATTGTGTTTTATAGTATGAAAAATATCAAGATTGATTTGATAATATTAGGCGGCTGATTGTTCAGCCGCCTAATATTATCGGTATGAATTTATTGTGAAACAAACGTAAAACGCCACCAAAGACCAAAATCACATTCAATATCTAAAACAAGTCTTTTGCCAGCACCATCTCTGACAAACTCAGTAATTGTATAGGTGATTGATGTTGGAACATCAGTGTTTGGAAGCTCACCATTATTATTGGCTTTAGGTAAACCCATAAAGGCACCCTCACCAGATAAAGTTAGAGTAGCATCAAAAGCATTTGATTCATATGTGTATGAGCCAGAGCCATCATGAGGTGCAACAGGTGTACCACACTGATCAGAATCCACTCCTTGAAAGGCTGCTTCCAGCCAAGTTTCGCCATCCATTGCAATGAAGAATGAGCCATCACTTCCTAACGTATATTTGTCATCCATGAAACATGACCTTGTTGTAACGTCAGCTTCAGATAATGACCACCAACTTCCATCACCCTGGGTTGGCCCTACAGCTAATGCACCAGCTTCCGGAGCCACTTTCCAAGTATCCACAAGATCGGCATATGTTAAAGCACCTGTGACTTCAATTTCTTCAGAAGCCACATCAGATCCCCCAGAATTTGTTGCAGTCAAACTTACAGTATATGTTCCACTAGCTTCATACGTATGATTTGGATTCAATTCTGCTGAAGACGAACCATCACCAAAGTCCCAGATATATATGTCGGCATTTAATGATGAATTTGTAAAATTAATAATTAACCCGTCATCTTGATGTACGATGTAAGTGAACCTTGCAGTTGGTGCTTCAACGGTAGATTCATCATCTTCACAACTAACTACGATCATAGTTATTAGTAAAAATGTAGATAGAATGAATTTTTTCATGATTTTCCTTTTCAATTCTAATTATTTGATCGTCTAAATAATTTGAATAATGACAATTTATGTACAAATTTGCTAATCGTAACATACCTTTTGCAATAAATTTTAGGAGTATATTACCGATGAGTTTAGAAAATATAATTACAAAGGTATCAGAGATGGCTGGCAACACAAGCCCAATGGGTGCAAGTATAAAATTTAACTTTGGAGATTCCCAGATTGTAATTAATGGCACAGGCGATTCCAATGTAGTATCAACAGATGATTCTGAAACTCAATGTACTATAGATATGAGTCTTGATGATTTTGAATCAATGTTATCTGGAGAATTAAACCCAATGGCAGCTTTTATGGGCGGACAGATTCAAGTGTCTGGAGATATGAGCGTTGCAATGAAACTTCAAACTTTATTTTAGAATGAGAAAAACCTTAGTACTTATTACTTGCTTATCCTTTTTCTCCTGTGATCAAATTTTACAGCGAAAGCAAATGTACTCTGTGGAAATAACATCATGTTTATTTAAAGATGATGACTACAACCGTTCAGAGATTACGGGAGCCCCATTACCTATTACGATGGAATTATATGAAGAAGGATATTTAATTTGGGAAGTTAATTTAGGTAAGCATCGGGGCGCTTATAGATATGATAATTCAAAAGTAGAAGATAGAATAGCTCTTATTGCATACAATCCAAAGTTTAAATATCGCATAGAAATTCATGATCAAGCATTTATATCCAAGGAAAAAGGTTATTCAAGAACTTGGGCAAAAGGATTTCCGTTTAAATCATCTTTGGAAAGACTCAATGTTGGGGAACATGGATCCAATGTGGGCTTTAAAAGCGTTGCATTAAAAGCAATGGATTATCAGCCTAATAAAATATTAGATGAAGATTAATAAAAGCTTCATAATCCAATAACAAATATTATTTAAGGTCCATAATCCAAATAAAAAATACAAATGTTATTATAACAGGGGCTGCCAGTGGAATTGGTGAAGCTCTTGCGATTGCTTTTTATAATGCGAGCGCCAAAAATATTATTGTTTCAGATATCAATACAGATGGAGTGAAAGATGTAGCAGATAAAATCAATGGTACAGCAATTACAACGGATGTTACTAAAGAAGAAGATGTAAAAAAGATGATTAATGCATGTGAACACGATATAGATATATATTGTTCAAATGTAGGTATTGGGGCATATGAAGATTTTTTAAAACTTAGCAATGAACAGTGGCGCAAAATGATTGATACAAACCTCATGTCGCATATATATGGTGTCCGACATGTGCTTCAACAGATGTTAGATCGTGGATCAGGTCATTTCGTTTTTACAGCTTCCGCTGCTGGTCTATTATCACAGCTAGGTTCAGTTACGTATTCAGTAACCAAGCATGCGGTTGTTAGTTTGGCTGAATGGTTGAAGATTACATATGGAAAGGATGGAATTGGGGTATCGTGTATCTGCCCACAAGCTGTACGAACAGCAATGACTGCACAAGGAGCTGGCGTTGCTGGAATAGATGGAATGATTGAACCTGAGGTTGTTGCAAATGATACATTAGAAGCAATTGAAAATGATCAGTTTTTGGTTACCCCTCATAAACAAGTCAGGGAATACATTCAATTTAAAGCTGCAGATTATGAAGGGTGGATAGAAGGAATGCAAAAACTACAGGATAGTTTCATAGAGGAAATTAATTCAGCAATTAAATAATAGTTTTTTTATTCTATGAAGGTAAAATTATTAATACAATCATTTACCATATTAGTTTTACCTTTGTTTGGAAATGCAGATCAGAATAATAACAATGATTTTCCTTCCGATTGGAAAATTGCTGCACAAACGATGGTGAAAAAGCAGATTAAAGATCGTGGTATAGTAGATCCAAAAGTTTTGGATGTATTAAGTAACACCCCACGACATAAATTTGTACCTACTGATATGGTCCTTTATGCGTATGATGATAGTCCGTTACCTATAGGTGAAGGCCAGACAATTTCACAACCATATATTGTTGCTCTTATGACTGAATTATTGAGTTTATCTGGTAAAGAAAAAGTTTTAGAGATTGGCACAGGTTCTGGTTATCAATCTGCTATACTATCATTATTATCTAATAAAGTATACACAATTGAAATAGTAAAATCTCTTGCTGTACAAGCAAAAAAAGTATTGCAAGAATTAGAGATACATAATGTGTATGTACGTTGGGGAGATGGATACAAAGGATGGCCTACTGAAGCACCATTTGATTGTATAATCGTAACTGCAGCGCCCGATACAATACCAGGGGCGCTTATTAAACAATTAAAAACTGGAGGAAAACTAGTAATTCCTGTTGGTAAATATTGGCAGGAACTAAAAGTCATTTCAAAAACATCGGATTCAAATATAAATGAAAAAACTATTATACCGGTGCGTTTCGTACCCATGGTTCACCCAAACAACCCTTTTTCTGATGAGAATCTCAACTGATAGAGTGAGAATATTTTAATAAATTGTTACTATCATAATCCAATATTAAGGAGGACATTATGAATGAGAAGCAATCGAATGTACCATTATGGTTTCATTGGGCTCGTTTTACAAGTTTTATGACTGAAAGATTTCTTGGAGGTCCACAAATATTAAAATTATCGTGGGTCATTAATTTCCAAAAAACTGGTACTTTTTTTTACATACTATTATTAATGAATTTTTATCAAAATTTTTCTGTATCCGCAAGTGTTTATCTAGCTTTACATGGAATGTATGGTTTTTGCTGGATGTTAAAACATTTTGCATTTCCTGATAGAAGTTGGAAAAAAAAGGTAACTGTTGGCGGTGGACTTATGGCATTTATATTAGTGTTGGGTCTTTACTGGGTTTTCCCATTCCTTTTAATTTCAGGAATATTGGGACCAGATCAAAAAATGGCAAGTATTCCAATATTAACAGCTGCAATCAGTATACACACTTTAGGTGTTGTAATTATGATGGTAGCTGATTGTCAGAAATATTATACATTAAAATATCATCAGGGACTTATTAAGGAAGGCTTATTTAAATATATTCGGCATCCAAATTATCTTGGAGAGATTATGCTTTATGCATCGTATGCGATGATAGTTCAACATTGGATTCCATGGGCTATTTTGGCTTGGGTTTGGATTGGAGTATTCTTGGTCAATATTTTACAGAAAGAAGCTTCCATGTCTCGTTATCCTGAATGGAAAGAGTATAAACAGAAAACAGGGATGCTTATTCCAAAGTTATTTTAATTATCAATTTGGATAGATTTCCATTTCTAATATTTGTTTCCATCTTATTTGCTCAAATAGATAATTCAAAATTTGTGGAATATGATGAAACATTAATTGGTACAGATCAAAGTATTCGAATGATTCCTGTTTCTGGAGGAGAATTTAGGATGGGAAGCCTTGAATCAGAAAAAAGAAGACGTGAAGATGAAGGACCAACACATCAAGTCTTCGTAAGCGATTACTGGATAAGTTCATTAGAAGTTTCCTGGGATTTATACGAATTATTTTTAATTAGAAATATTGATTCATTATTAGTAGATAATGAAAAGTATAATATGGATATTGATGCTATATCTGGAGCAACAATGCCCTATGAAAATTATAATCAGCCAGGTCATCCTGTTATAAATGTTACTCAGTATGCTGCCTCACAATTTTGTAAATGGCTAACTGCAAAAACAGGGAATTTTTACAGGTTGCCTACCGAGGTGGAATGGGAGTATGCGTGTCGCGCAGGATCAGAAGAATCTTATTCATTTGGCAAGGCAAGCATATCAATTAAACGGTATGCATGGTATAAAAAAAATAGTGATGGAAAATTACATAAAGGAGGATTAAAAGAACCAAATGCCTTAGGTATATATGATATGCATGGTAATGCCGCAGAGTGGGTATTAGATTATTATAATTCACAAGGATATTCTGTTAATAATAATGTACAAATTGATCCAGTACAATTTGCGGAAAGATTATATCCTCGCGTAGTTCGTGGAGGTTCATTTAAAGATAGTCCAGCAAGGTTGCGCTCAGCAGCGAGAGGCTATTCAAAGGAATTATGGAAAAGAAGAGATCCCCAGTCCCCAAAGAGCTTATGGTGGCATACAGATGCTGTACATGTAGGATTTAGAATTATTAGGCCCAAATCTATAGCCAATAAAAATGAGTTAGAAAAATATTGGATTAAACCTATAAAGGAATATTAAAATATGAAAAAACAACAAAATCATACAATAAATAGGAGAAAATTTTTGGGAAACTCAGCTAAAATTGCAGCTGCAGGAATCATATTTAATAAACTATCTGCGACTACAAAAAAATATAATTCATGGGATGGAGAAATAAAAGTAGCGCTTGTTGGATGTGGAGGAAGAGGTACAGGAGCAGCTATACAGGCTATTGCTTCGGATCGCGATGTTAGATTAGTAGCAATAGCAGATGTTTTCAAAGATCAGACGCAATCGTGTTTGGATTCACTTGTAGAAAAATATGGCGATTCTGAGCAGTTATCCGTATTAAAAGAAACAAGTTTCATAGGGTTTGATGCATATAAGAAAGCAATAGATATGGCTGATGTTGTTATTCTAACAACACCTCCAGGTTTCCGACCGCAACATTTTACTTATGCTGTGGAAAATAATAAACATGTGTTTATGGAAAAACCTGTAGCAACTGATATTGTTGGGATAAAGAAAGTCATAGATGCAGGGAAACTTGCTATAAAGAAAAAATTGAATGTAGTTGTTGGTTTACAAAGACACTATCAACGTTCGTATCGTAAGGTTAAAAAACTTATTGGTAGAGGATCTGTTGGAAGAATTATTTCTGGTCAAGTTTACTGGAATGGAGCAGGCGTTTGGGTACGACCACGTAATCCACATCAAACTGAATTAGAGTACCAGATGCGTAATTGGTATTATTTTAATTGGTTATGCGGAGATCATATTGTAGAACAGCACATTCACAATCTAGATGTTGCTAATTGGTTTATTGGAGCTACGCCTATTTCTGCTCAAGGAATGGGCGGAAGAGAAATAAGGAATGGAAAAGATAATGGACAAATTTTTGATCATCATTTTGTGGAATTTACATATCCAAAAGGACAAGTAATTTCTAGCCAATGCCGCCATCAACCTGGATGCATGAATCGAGTAGATGAAGTTTTCCAAGGATCGCAAGGGAATATTCATGTCCATAGTGGTAATTACGGTTTAATACAATCTCATCGTGGTAGAAAATTATATTTACATGATGGTGAAAATGATATTAACCCATATCAGCAGGAGCACAATGAGCTTTTTGCAGCAATAAAGGAAGGTGAATATTTATATAAAGATTTTCAAAGGGGAGTAAATAGTACGCTGACAGCAATATTAGGAAGAATGGCTACTTATTCAGGGCAGAAAATTACGTGGGATGAAGCATTGTCATCTAATTTAAATATTGTACCCAATAATTTGACTTCATTTGAAGATAGTGCGCCTGTTTATCCAGATAAACACGGTAAATACCCTATTCCTATTCCTGGTGTAACAAAATTTATTTAATTTGAAAGGATAGATTAATGAAAAGAAGAAAATTTATAAAAAATAGTCTTTTAGCTACCACGATTCCAACTATAGGCGGACTTCTTTATGGTGAACCCCAAACAAATAGGGAGAATCAACCATTTAATCTTCTTTATGCACCACACTTTGGAATGTTTAGTAAACATAGTGGAAGTGATTTGGTTGATCAAATTCAATTCATGTATGATATGGGGTTCCTTTCCCTTGAAGATAATGGGATGAAAGATCGTTCAGTCTCAGACCAAAACCGTATCGCAAAAACAATGAACAAATTGGGTATGACTATGGGTGTTTTTGTTGCCCATAAAATTTATTGGGACTTTCCAAATCTCACTAGTGGTGATAGAAATTACCGGGATCAATTTATAAAAGATATTAAAGATTCAATAGATGTTGCAAAGCGCGTTAATGCTAAATGGATGACTGTTGTTCCAGGGCATGTGGATTTAGGAAAAGAATCAGCTTATCAAACCGCAAATGTTATAGAAGCTTTAAGAAGAGCAAGTGAAGTGCTAGAGCCACATGATTTAATTATGGTATTAGAACCACTAAATTGGTGGTCAAATCATGCGGGACAATTTTTGCGTGAAATTCCTCAAGCATATGAAATTTGTCGATCGGTAAACAGTCCTTCATGTAAAATCTTATTTGATATTTATCATCAACAGATTTCAGAAGGGAATATTATTCCAAATATAGATAAAGCATGGGAGGAAATTGCTTATTTTCAAATTGGTGACAACCCGGGTAGAAAAGAACCAACAACTGGGGAAATTAATTATAAGAATATTTTTAAGCATATTTATGAAAAAGGATATAAAGGTGTTCTAGGGATGGAACACGGTAACTCTAAATCAGGAAAATCTGGAGAACAAGCAGTAATTGATGCATATAGAACAGTAGATTCTTTTTAATAAATTAAATATTAAACTAAAATGATTTACCAAAGAATATTGCATTTAAAAATAATCCTTCTGTGCCAAACCAGAATGCTCTAAAATGCGGATTATCTGCAAATAGAATTACGCTGCCACTACCTACATTGTGAGCAATTATTGAAGCTGAATTATTGATTTCTTTATTCATTTCATCTGATATATAGCCACTCATAAGAGGTTTTGTAGTGTAACGTCCGACATTTGCTGCATCGGCAGTCGATAGTTCATAAAATATTTCATTATTTCTAAAAACTGGAAGAGTTCTTTGATAGCCATACGCAATAGGATGTGTATTATCTAAATTAATTTGAAAAATTGCCCCTCCAATACGTTGTGCCCCTTTTTTTGCTTGAACATTTTCATAGGCTATATCAAGCGTGTCTTTTTTTATTTCTTTTATGGTTTCACTAATAATTTTGTTATTTATTGCCCATTCTGATCCGGTCCCTGTTGATATAAAACAGCCGCCTCTATTTATCCAAGATTTGATAGATTTTACATTATTAGAATCAATTTGACTGAAGCTTCCATCACTCATAATTAACACATTATAATTATCTAATAGAGTTCTGTTTAAGTTATCTGTGTTAATTAATGATACTGGGATATGCATTTTTTCATTGAGTAGGTGCCAAACCTGTCCAACGCTATAGGCGCTTGTACCTTTTCCAGATAAAATAGCTACTTTTGGTATATTTATAACTTCATGTAACCCTCCTAAATCCGGTCCATAATTTGATAGGCCAGTATTCACGGCATAAATATTAATAAATTCTTCAGTAGCAATTTTACGTATGATATTATGCACATCATCCTTGGTTACATTTGAATGATTATCTCTTTGTACAAGTGGAACAATTATTGATCCTTTTTCAAACTCTTCTTTTCCCCCATTAATTGTAATTGAAAATGGTTTCATTGCCATCAGCGGTGAAATTCCACTATCCAAAATTCTATATAATGCTCTAGGAGCATAGTAATCACCCCATTTCATAATATAGGCATATGTTGCACGCCCCCCTATTTTTTGCCCAGTAGTAAAAAAATTATCTGGCAGTTCCTTTCCTATAATTGCACTAGGATTCTGTTTTAATTCAATATATTCAACTCCAGCAGATAGAGGTAAAGACCAAGAAGAAACATCATAAAATAATGAATCATTAAAATCAGTAACTTTTTCCATTATTGATTTAATTAATCGAGACTGTGGTTGATCTACCGGAATAAGTACAGCTTTACCTGGATCAAATTTTATATTATTTGCAGCATAAGGTTTTTTTAATGAATATACCTTGATTTGATGATGGGAAAGATTATCTAGCAAGAATCGCACGTTAGTTTTTTTGTATTCAGTGTTAATTAAATAGGCCTTTGTAGAAAACTGAATGGATGCTTTTGATGCATCGCGATAAAAGTTTCGTTGGTGGGTTAGAAATTTATCTTTCATTTTCCATAACCCTTCTAATGTTCCTAGAGATGCATTAAAATGGTTTTTAATTGTAAACGCATAGCTTAATTCACCACTAGTTGTGGTCGTTTTTAATGCTCTTGAAGATGCTTGTTCAAATAAAATACCTACTGCTCCAGTAATATCAGGAAATGTAGACCCTTTCCCATAATAAAAATCATCGTAGCTTTCTTTTGAATAATATAATGATCCAATATTATTAAGAGCTTCAGCATGATACTCTGCAAGTTGATTAGTTAAATAAATTACATTCTTCGGAGTATTAGGATTATTTCTACTAGGGATTCCTGGTTGAAAGAAATACGTCCTGTTTCTTCCCATTTCATGAAAATCTACTACAATTTGGGGGCGCCACTTATAGTATAAGCTAAGCCTTGCTTTTGATTCCGGTTGAGTAGCGGGGAGCCAATCTCGATTTAAATCAAATAAATAATGGTTTGTTCTTCCACTTGGCCATGGTTGATTGTGCTCTCTATCATTTATATCAAGCGTGGGTACATGGCCCCGATTCCCATTTACCCAGTTTACAAAACGATCTCTGCCATCAGGATTTAGCATAGGATCTATAATTAATACAATGTTATTTAAATAATTTCTAATGCCTATACTTGATCCTGCACTTAAATGATACAATAATAACATAGCAGCTTCGCTACCACTAGCCTCATCACCATGGATTGAATATCCGAAATATGCAACCACAGGCATTTTCTTAATTGTTTTTTTTGAAACTTTGTTCGGGTTCAAAAATAGATTTCTATTATTTTTTAATATTTCATCTAAATTATTTTGATTTTCAACGCTAGTAATTATTGCATGAATTAATCTACGACCTTCATGTGTAGAGCCATGATCTTCTACTACAACCCTATTACTTTTGTTCTCAACAGCATAAAAGTAATCAATGATTTGATCAGTTCGGGTGTGTTGTTCACCTAAATGATGATTAAATATTTCAATTGGTTTTGGTATTGATGCATTAAAAGTAGTTTCACTAATATCCATAGGTAATTCAATATGATCTACTTGCTGCGCAGTTAGAAGGGGATATAAAATCATGATGTAAAATAATTTTTTATCTATAATATTCATTTTTCTTAAATTTTTCTTGAGGAAATTAATGTATATTCTGCCCCGCTATGAACCAATTTAGTCCAAAAAATCGATTTATTTCGAATGAATAGATCGCTGAATTTTTTTTTAAAAATTAAAGGCACAAAAAAAAACAATGTAAATGCACCTAATCAGGTGCTTTTTTTATGGAGATATTAATTAGATGAGTAAAATTTTACCTTTAATCGAACTTCAAGATTTAGATACTCAGTTAAGAGATATAAATGAACTGTTAGGTGATTTACCAAAGAAAGTTGACAAATTACGTTCTAAAGAAGAAGGATTAATAAATGATGTAAAAGAAGGAAAAGGTCGTCTTAAAGAAATCGAATTATCATTAAATAAAGCAGAACACCAGATGACTGACCTTAAAGAAAAGATTAATAAGCTAAAAGATCAATTATCTTTAGTCACGTCAAATAAGCAGTATGATGCGCTTACTCAGGAGATAGAATATTTAAAACAAGAATTAGATCAAGTTGAGCTTAAAGATCTTGAATTTGAAGAAGAAAAAGAAACATTAAGTAATGATATTAATGAAAAAGAAGAAAATCTTGAATCATTAAGCGAAGATTTATCAGTCAGACGGGTAAAGCTAGAGGAATTAATGTCTGAATCAGCAGAAAATAAATCTGCATTAGAAAAAGAACGTCACAAAAAATTGGTGAATATAGATGAATCTGTTTTAAGTAGATATACGCGGATTGGTACAGCAAGAGAAGGTCTTGCTGTAGTTAATCTTGAAGGAAGTGCTTGTGGTGGTTGCGGATTTGTTATTCCCCCTCAAGATGTTGCTGATCTTCGTGATAAGGATAATTATTATAATTGCGATATATGTAGTCGTTTTATTTATTATAAAAAATAAACTATATTTTTAATTTCTTACTTGGATTTCTTCCATAACCCTTTTAATCTCCTCAGTTTTCTGATAGTCTGAGAAAATTGAGTGATTACTCTGAAATTCAGAGAGGAAAGTCCGAGCACCGCAGAACAGAGTGCCTCCTAACGGGAGGAGTCTTTTAGATATGGAAAGTGCAGCAGAAAGTAAACCGCTAATGGATTTGTTTTGGCAAATTTCAAGCAAGGCTGAAAGGGTGGTGTAAGAGACCACCAGTCTCTTAGGTGACTAAGAGAGCTTGTAAACCCCACTTGGTGCAAGATCGAATAAGCTTCCAGATATTGTTCGTATCACTATGAGAAGCGGGTAGGTCGCTTGAGGTAACCGGCAACGATTACCCCAGAGGAATGATCACTGACCTTTGTATTTCAAAGGAGACAAAACTCGGCTTATAGATTTTTTCAGACTATCAATAATTTATATTTATCTAAATATTAAAAACTCTTGTAGAAGAATTATAGTAAACTGATATTAAACGTAGTTAAAAAGTTATGAAAAAAGCACAAATTACAGGTATAGGTTTTAATGTTCCTGAAAGAATTGTAACCAATCAAGACTTAGAAAAGATTATGGATACAAATGATCAGTGGATTCAAAAAAGATCTGGTATTACTCAAAGACATTGGGTTGGCGAAGAAAGCAATACATCAATTTTGGCAATTAAGGCTGCAAAAAATGCGATGTTAGATGCTAAAATAGATGCGAATGATATTGATTTAGTAATATGTGCTACACTTACATCCGATTATTTTTTTCCTGGTATAAGCAATCAAATACAGCATGCACTTGAGATGAGAAAAGTTGGAGCTTTCGATATTAAGGCTGCATGCTCAGCTTTTATTTATTCTCTTTCAATTGGAGATCAATTTATTCGAACTGAACAATATAAAACCATTTTAGTCGTTGGTGCGGAGGTTCAATCCACAGCTTTAGATATTTCAGATGAAGGCAGAAATATTTCTGTTCTTTTTGCTGATGGAGCTGGAGCAGCTATTTTGCAAGCGACTGATAGTAATAAAGGAATTTTATCTACTCATTTGCATTCAGATGGTAAATTTTTAAAGGAATTATGGTGTGAAGCCCCAGGAACCTCAAATAATCCTCGCCTTACAAAAGATATTTTAGATGAAGGAAAACACCTCCCTTATATGAATGGGCGAGAAGTTTTCAAAAATGCAGTCAGAAGATTTCCTGAAGTTATAAATGAGGCATTGGATGCAAATAAATTGACCATAGATGATATTGCCCAAATTATACCTCATCAAGCTAACCACCGTATAAGTGAAGCGGTTGCCAGGCGTATGGGCGTTGGAATGGATAAAGTATTTAGTAATATAAAAAATTATGGTAATACTACTGCTGCATCAATTCCTATTGCTATGTGTGAAGCAAGAGAAAAAGGACTATTTTCTTCTGATGATATAATTATTTTAGCTGCATTTGGAGCAGGATTTACTTGGGCATCTACCGCTATCCGTTGGTAGCTATATTATTAATGATATAGTATAATAATATTTCGTTTATGGATACACTTTTCTTTACAGATGAACATAATATGTTAATAGAAATGATTTCAGATTTTGCTAAATCTGAAATTATACCTATAGCAAAAGAAATTGATCAAACAAGCAGATTTCCATCTGAAGTAATAAGCAAATTAGGAGATCTAGGTATATTGAGCATACCAGTGCCAAAAAAATATGGTGGATCCGGCATGGATAATGTTGCTTATGCAGCAGCAATTATGGAATTAGCAAAGGCTGATGCCTCTATTGCAATTACAGTAGCAGCACATACTTCTTTAGGGACAATGCCTATAGTGCTTTCTGGCACTGAAGAGCAAAAGAAGAAATATGTACCAAAATTAGCTACTGGAAAAATTCTTGGCGCATTTGGATTGACAGAGCCAGAGGCGGGCAGTGATGCGGGTGCAACAAGAACAACTGCAGAAAGAAAAGGAAATAACTATATCGTTAATGGTGGTAAGATATTTATTACAAATGCAGGAGTTGCTGGTTTATTAAGTTTTACTGCACAAATAATTGAAGATGGAAAAAATAAAGGTATTGGTGCATTTATTATCCCTACAGATATTGATGGATTAACTATATCTGAACCAGAAAAAAAGATGGGTTGGAAGGCAAGCGATACAAGACAATTATTCTTTAATAATATGTTAATAAGTGAATCAGATATGATTGCAGAACCAGGAGAAGGATTTAAAATATTTTTGAAAACTTTAACAGGAGGAAGGATTTCAATTGCAGCTTTAGCAGTAGGAACTGCTCAAGGAGCGTATGAAAAAGCACTAAAATATTCTACAGAACGTAAGGCCTTTGGAAAAGAAATTAATAATTTTCAATCGATTGGATTTAAACTATCAGATATGGCTACACAAATTGAAGCTGCAAAACTGTTGACTTTTCACGCAGCATGGAAAAAAGATAACGGACATGATATTATAAAAGAAGCTGCAATGGCAAAATTGTTTGCAAGTGAAGCTGCTATGAAGATTACTACAGATGCAATTCAGATACATGGTGGATATGGATATGTTAAAGATTATGATGTAGAACGATATTTTAGAGATGCAAAAATCCTTGAAATAGGAGAAGGAACAAGTGAGGTTCAGCGTTTAATTATTTTAAAACAAATATTAAAAAAAGTTGAATCGTTAGTTTGATTAGAAAAAATAACAGTCAAGCCATCGTAGAGAGAATAAGAATATTTCTTAGCAATAATTATAAACAGATTTCAATTCTTATATCTTTAACGATTATACTATCCTTATTTTTTCAAAGAGGAAGATCTTTACAATACAGTTATAATATTGATGATATAGCTCGAAAACCAATTATTGCCCCTTATAATTTTCCTATTCTAAAAACCAAAGTAAAACTTGAGGAAGATTTAAATAATACCTTAAAAGAAGAGCCGTTTATTTTTAATCGAAAACAAGAAATTGTTGATAAGCAATCATCAAATTTATCTTCCTTTTTCCTTTTTTCTAATAATATACGCCTAGTAAATATAGATTTATTGAATTCAAGGAATCTAGTTTATGATTACCGATATACGGATAAATTTCTAGAAGCAAAATCCATTGCATCATCCGATAGTGCTTCTTTATCACAAAAAGTAATTGAATTTTATAAATTATATTCTTTTGCGAAGGATAAAGAAGACTGGAATAAATTTTTAATGCCCGTTTCTCAAGGAGGCCCACAGTATTCTTTAAAAGAATTCCAAAAAGATATTTTACAAATATGTAGGAATAGATGGGCAATTGGAATTTTAGATATTAATGAATCGATTATTGTTAGCAACCAATTGACAGTAGATAATGGTGATATACCAATATTGTATAGTTTAAGCGAATTAGATGATCTTAATGAAGCATGGACTGAAGCAAAAAAAGAAATCACTAGTATATATAATGATGAAAATGATATAAGACGAGAAATAGGTTATGACTTAATTGTTGAATTTATGATACCAAATTTGATTTACGATAAGCAAACAACAGAAAGAAGACAAAATGCTAGTTTAGACCGTGTTCCTAGGAGTAAAGGAATAGTACTAAAAGATGAAATGATAGTTGATGCTAATCAAAGAATAAATGAAGAGGATTTACAAAAACTACAATCTTTGGCAGTAGAAATAAGCAAAGAAAATCGCACACTTGGTTTTATAGATACCTTTATAACTTACATAGGTCGCTTATTAATCATAGGAATCTTAATTTCATATTTCTTTACATTTTTATCAATCTTTCGATCGCATATTTTTGAGAAATGGCAAATGTTATTAGTTATTGCTATTATTTATGTGTTTATAATTATAATAGCAAATTTATTTGTTTACCAACTTGACTTTTCTGAATTCTTAATACCCATTACTGTTGCGGCAATGTTATTAACAATTTTATTTGATGCTCGTATAGGATTTATGGGTACGACATCAATAGTGCTTTTAGTAGGGATTATGATTGGTAATAATCTGGAGTTTATTGTAACAGGTTTATTCATGTCATCAATAGCTATATATACTGTAAGGAGAATTCGAACTAGAAGCAAATTTATCACTGCAATATTTTCACTTATAGGAGCAAGTATAATTATTGTCTTAAGCCATGGTCTTTTTATTGGGCATAATTTTAGTACGATGGGCGCTGATTTAGGTTATCTAATTGTAAATAGTATTTTTTCTCCTATTATTACTTATGGTTTAATAATTATTCTTGAGGTATCATTTGGGATTACGACTGATCTATCACTAGTTGAACTTCTAGACTTTAATCATCCATTATTAAAAAGATTACAACAAGAAGCAAATGGCACCTTCAATCATAGTGTAGTAGTAGGGAATTTGGCTGAGGCTAGCTCTGATGCAATTAATGCAAAGTCCTTGCTGTGTAGAGTTGGGGCCTATTATCATGATGTAGGTAAAATGGAAAGACCTGAGTATTATATTGAGAATCAGTTTATGGGTGATAATAAACATGATTCTTTAACACCAGCTATGAGCGCAAAAATTATTAGAAAACATGTTATTGATGGATTAAAACTGGCAAACGATTATGGATTGCCTAATATTGTAAGTGACTTTATCCCAATGCATCATGGAACATCTAGAGTCGAATATTTTTATCGAATGGCTTTAGAGGCGGTTAAAGATACAGATGAAAAAGTTGATGATAGTGCATATCGATATCCAGGACCAAAGCCTAATACAAAAGAAACAGGAATTTTAATGATATGCGAGTCTGTCGAAGCAGCGGTAAGATCAATAAAAAACCCAGATATTTTAAAAATTGAGGCTATGGTAGATAAGGTTATAAAAGGACGATTAGAAGATGGACAATTGGACGAGTGCCCACTTACTCTTGATGATTTACGAAAGATTAAGGGAACTGTCGATGGAAATTCTGGTATGATACCAGTTCTTAGAGGTATTTATCATATTAGAATAGAATACCCTAAAAATGATACTTCTTCCGATAATACATGATTGATGTCAATGTTGAAATAGACCTTGATTTATTAGGTATAGATGAAAAAAAATCAATTAATATTTTAAAATCTACTTTAGAGAAAGAGCTGATTAGTAAAGCAAAAATCAATCTGATATTTGCTAAGGATGAATTGCTAAATAATTTAAAGATAGAATATTTCCAAAAAGATCATCTAACTGATGTAATAGCATTTAGAATTAATAATTATACAGATACAGAAGTAGAAGGTGAGATCTATATTAGTTTAGAAAGAGCTATTGATAATGCAAAAGAGTATGATGAAGAGATATCGAAGGAACTTGCAAGACTTATAATACATGGCACACTACATTTATTGAATTATAAAGATAGTACAGAGGAAGAAAAATTAATTATGACAAAATTAGAAAATAAATATTTGAAAGATTTTGATTGGAATAAAATATTTTAATAATTATGAGTAATTCATCAATAGGAGATCAATTTGAAGAATTAATTAAAATAGTTCAAAGATTAAGAGGGCCAGAGGGCTGTCCTTGGGATAAGGAGCAAACATCTGAATCTTTAATATCATATATGCTGGAGGAGACGTATGAAGTTATTGAAGCTATTGATGAAAAAGATTGGGATGGTTTAAAAGAAGAATTCGGAGATTTGATGCTTCATATTGTTTTTCAAGCAACCATTGCAAATGATAATGAATTGTTTGATATTTCTGAATCGTTAAAAAATATTAATGAGAAATTAGTGAGAAGACATCCGCATGTTTTTGATAAAAAAAACTTGGTTAAAGATAATATTAAACCAAATTGGGAATTACAAAAACATAAAGAGAAGAAAAGAAATTCTCGATTAGACGGAATTCCTCAAAGCCTACCTGGGCTTATTCGGGCACAAAGAATACAAGAGAAAGCTTCCTACGTTGGATTTGATTTTCAAAATGAAGATGACATTTGGGAAAAAATATTAGAGGAAATTGAAGAATTAAAAAATGCTCAAGAAAAAAATAATAAGGATGAAATATTAGAGGAACTTGGTGATACCATTTTTTCTTTAATTAACCTTGCTAGATTTTTAGGTGTATCTGCAGATGATGCTCTTAGGAAATCAAACAAAAAATTTGTTGCTAGATTCAAAATGATTGAAAATGAGTTAAGTAGGAGAGGTAAAAATATTGAAAAATCATCCTTAAATGAAATGGATGATATATGGAATACTATAAAAAAGAATAATAATCCTTAAATACTGTCACCGTTTATAGTTGCAATTATTTTTCTACTTCCTCCTCGATTCCTATGTTCACATAAATATATACCTTGCCATACACCAAGATTAAGATTACCATTTGTTATTGGTATATTAATTGAGGCACCAAGTATTGAAGATTTCAAATGCGCTGGCATATCATCCGGTCCTTCCATTGTGTGAGAATAATATCCCCGTTGTTCTGGAACAATATGATTAAAATGAGATTCAAAATCGGCCCTAACAGTTGGGTCTGTGTTCTCATTAATTGTTAATGAAGCAGATGTATGTTTTATAAAAAGATTTAGGATACCATTTTTCACTGTACTAATAACATTTATATTATTAATTATATCATTAGTTATCAGGTGAAATCCCCTAGGTTTTGGTGAAATAGAAATTTCTTTTTGAAACCACATTTTTAATTATTCAATTATGTTTTTCTTTCTTTTTTTCTTGCAGCAGGAAATAAAATATTATTAAGAATTAATCTATAACCAGGAGAATTTCTATGTAAAGATAAATCAGTTGGCGGATCTCCAACAAAATGTTGATAATCTTCTGGATCATGCCCTCCGAGAAAAGTATAAGTCCCCTGACCATAATTTCCATGAAGATACTTTACTTGCGGCGAAACTGGATCTTCACCCATTATAACTACATGTTTTTTTATTTTACCTCGATTGAAACCTGTAGTTTGACCCATGAATCCTTTAATTACTGAAACATGATTTTGTGTTAACATAGTTGGGACTGGATCATATTTTGCTGAGAATTCAAATAAAGTAAAATAATCTGCTTCCGCTCCACGCGTAATAGGATTATGACTTGGTGGAAAGTCAATATCAGAAAATTCATATACCATTGGATCCGTCATTAATGAAAAATCAGTGAATGCAAAAGTATTCTTGTAATTAAGTTTTGAATTCACATTAGGCGTGATAGGGGTGGCGTCAAAGACATGGTGTGCTGCATCTAACCCTTCTTCAGCCAGTGCTATATCGTATGTATCTGTTGCGGAACACATAGCAAAAAGGAAGCCACCATTACCAACATATGTTCTTATTAGACGTGTGAGCGCTTTTTTTTGTTCATGTACTGTTAGAAAACCTAGTTCTTTAGCCATCGATTCAAATTTCTTTTGTTGCTCTATATACCATTGAGCTGTATGATAATTCCTATAAAACTTACCATACTGACCAGTGAAATCTTCGTGATGCAAATGTAGCCAATCATATTTTTGTAAATCTCCTTCAAAAACTTCTCTATCCCACAAAGTTTTATATGGTACTTCTGCATAAGTTAATGCAAGGGTAACTGCGTCATCCCATGGCTGTTTATTTTCAGGTGTATATATAGCAATTTTAGGCGCTTTTTCCAAAAGCACAATATCCATATTATTTTTTTCAACTTCTGAATAAATATCTATAAGATCATTCGCAGATATCTTTTTTAAGCTTACACCTCTAATTCTACATTCTTGTGCTATAGGGGAATAATAATCAATAAGAAATGAACCTCCCCTATAATTTAATAGCCATTCGATATTTATATTTTTTTCCAATATCCAAAATGCAATACCGTAAGCTTTTAAATGATCCTTTTGAATTTGATCCATAGGAATTAATAATTTATCTGCACCAGATAAAAATTTTATTAATAGAAAAAGAGTTATTAATATTTTCATTTAACTTTTATCTATAGTATTTAGTTTTCTAATTCTTATTCTAACTGGCTCTGCAAGCATAGACATAGGATATTCTTCTAGTAGTAAATTATACATCTCCATAGCTTTTTCTGTATCTTTATATGATTTTTCATATATCTCTCCTTGTGCAGTAATCCCCTCAGGAGCTAATGATGTTTCCTGTAATAATTTTGCTATATTAAGTGATATACTAGCATCATCAATTACCATTCTTAACAAGCATTCTCTTAGCATAGCTGTGGGAATTATAGATGTATTTGGATAGTTTTCTCGTACAAATGATAACATTTCAGCGGCTTCAATAAATTTAAATTCTTGTAAATATTTTTCAGCTTTAACATAAAATAAAAAAGCTTCCTTATCATGCTTATTACCATAAGAAAAATGTTGAGATATGATGCCTTGCAATTCCATTAGATCATTAAAATATTTATCGCTTGGACTTGTATTTGCAATAAGTGAATCGATTAATATTTTTGTTGTATCAATATCACCTGATAAAAATGTTAAATGAATTTTTTTCATGGTAAACGAATTAATATACTTTATTAAACGATCTTGCTGATAGTATTGTTCATTATGATTTTTAGCATTCTTTAGGTTTCCTTCAGCTAAATATGTATCTCCTATTTTTAAGATAATATTATTTCGAAGATCATTATTTGGCCTTGCTTTAAAAGCAGAAAAATATGAATTTCTTGCTCCTTCAAAATCATTCATGATATTTAATTGTAATTCTCCTAGTCGATAATGCGCTTTCGAGGAAAAAGTAGATGCAGGAAGCTCTTTTAGTATTCGTTGATATAAATTAAATGTTGATTCAATATATTTCAATGAATCCTTTTGAAATTCATGTACTTGATTAATAAAGAATATATTATCTGGATAGAAATTGACTAATCTATTTTGATAATTATTTTCAAGTAATTGGGTTTCATATGTTTTACCGAGTCCTAGTAATGCATCTCCAATAATAGATGAGTTAAGGGTTGATTTAATATCTAATAGTTTTTGATAACTATCAATTGACAATCTATACTGACTTTCTTTTCTCAAATTCTCTGCGAGGTTTAACCATCTCTGAAAATCAGAATTACTTTGCAAACCCATTGATAGATGCATATTAAATGCATCATTATACTTTTCTATTTTAAAATAAAATCCTGCTAATAGTTTGTGAATTCTAAAATTGTTCTCTTCTAGATTGGAAACCAATATTTTTTCTATTAATAGGTGATTTTCTGGATCATCACTAATAAGTAATATCTTATCCATGACAAGTTTTTCATGAGCTGGATTTGATTTAATATATACCAATAATTCATCTAAAGAGAGATCATATGTTTGTCTAGAATAATAGTAATTTGCTAAATCAAGTGATAATAAATCTTTTTTATTTAATTTTCTTCTTCCTGTATAAACTAATTTCTTCATTTTTTGAGTTAAACTAAGTCGGCTATATGTGTGTAAAAGCATCCTATATGCACTTTGGTTTTTCCCATAATTATTTTCAAACTTTTCCCAAACTTTATCTGCATTTAACCTATCATTGTTTAGATATAATATTTCCCCAAGCTCTATATGGGCCTGTAAATCATTAGGATGTGATTTAATCCAATTCTCAATTAGCAGAGTAGCTTTAGATAGTTCTTCAGTTCTTTTAAAAATATCCTTCAATCGCTGATATGCCTGTCTATTTTTAGGGTTTTTATCAAGCAATTCTTCATATATATTTTTTGCTTTTTCTAGTTCGCCTTTGCGTTCCATAAATAAAGCATCTTGTATATTACTCATTCTCTGAGTCATTACATTTATTTGTGATAATAATATACCTGTGATAAATAAAGGGAATAGTCTATTCATTAATTGTCGAGTCTTTTTTAGTGCTAATTTGTTCAATTTTACTTAACGAATTAAAATATCTTCTAATCATTGTTTGATAATCACGGGAATAACCAGCTTTTAATGATTGATTTAGGGCTTCCATAGCAAGATTTCTTCTTTGACCATAGTCTAATGGAAGCCCTGATGGGCCTTCATAAATGATTTCGTTTGCAGTTTCTGCTTTCCTCTCTTCTTTAAATCCTCTTTGTGTCATCGACTTTTGACTATCAAGCATTCGTGATAATATTCGCTGCTGGCGTTCTTTCGTTTGTTGATTATATCTTCTTTTTTGAAAATCATTAATCACATCTTCTATTTCTTTGGAAATACCTTGCATATCACCCAAGCCACCCTTGCCTGATTTTTTACTTTCATTCATTAGTTGCTGTAGACTTTTTTGAACTTGTTGCTGTTGACTTAATAGCCTTCCCATAAGCCCTTCTTTAATAGAAGATGATAGCTGACCTAGTGCTAATTGCATGCTTTCATTATTTATTCCCTGTTGCTGATCAGACATTTGTTGCATACGTTTTAAAAATTGTTCAAATCCACTTGCTGATCCGGTTAATTGCATTTGATCCATTGATTGTGAAACTGCTAAAATAGCTGAGTTTAATCCTTCCATTGCAGATTTTTGATTGTTTGCTGCCCCTCTCCCGTTTCTTTCTGCCAATCTTTTCTTAGCTTCTTCCATATGATTATTTGCCATTCCCATTCCTTGGCCAATTTTTGGCGTAACTGCAAATGTCTCTTTTGAAAGTTCAATTATTTCAGAAACAATTTTTGTTAGTTGGTCTTGTATAAATTGCTGTTTTCCTGCCATTTCACCTAATCTTTGCGAATTTCTTGGTATAGATCTTGTTATTTTTTCAAGTGATTCTTGATTTTTTGATAGTTCAAGTAGATTTTTAAAAATATTTTGAAACTTTAAAGCCATTTCTTGAGTGGTTTTTTTTTCAAATTGATTTTTAATTTCATTCATCTCTGATTGAATATTCTTCATGTTCTCTAATGCAGATGCGCTCTTTTGTTTTGCCCTCTCTTTACGATTCTTTTGAAGCTGTCTTATCGTTTGGTTTATTAATGATTCAGTTTCATTTGCAGTGCGACTACTCGCAAGATCTTCTAATGCTTGCGATGATTCTTTATCAAATTCATCCATTGCTTTAGCGGCGTCTTCCATTATTTCGCGTATATTGGAATATTCATTGCTATTTCGTTTTTCATCAAATCTTAACTGTTCTAATAAGTTTTTATCAGATTTAGAATTAAGATCTTGAATTTTATCATTTGTTTGCTCTTGTTGTTCAACAAGTTTATCTAATCTTTGTACTGTTTCATTTAATTTCTGTTCTGCTTTTATTCTTTTAAATATATCAAGAAAACGATCAAGTTGTTGTTCAATATTATCAAGATTTGATGATAAGTTTTCCATCGCTTTCATTAGATCTTTTGTATTCATTCTATCTAAAGCCTTTTTGATCTCATCTAAATCAGTCATTAATTCAGGATCTAATATTTCATTTACTAATTCACGAAGCTCTGAAAGCTTTAACATAAGCTCATCTGAGAATAATTCATGTTTTTCTGCTGCTTTATTAATTGCTTCCATTGATTCAGCAATATTCTTTAAGGCTTCAGTTTCCTTTTGTATTTTTGATAATGTTTCTTCTATTTGTTTCTTTTGAGCCCAATCAACTTTATCAGATTTTAGCATTTCTAATTTAAGATTCTTTAATTGATCTTGTATTTTATCTATTTCATTTGACCTCATGATTAAATCATCCACCATCTTATCTTCTTTTTCTTCAATTGATGCAAATAAATCACCCAAAGAGGGAAGTCTTGCGATATATGTATTTGAAATAGATTTTTTTGGTCCAGAAACTTTATCATTATCATATAATTCAAAATGATAATGGACTTCATCTTCAGGCATTAGATTATATTTATTTAGCTTCCAAATACTCTTTATTTCCTGAGAAAGGATTCTTGGATCAGAAATATAAATCGGAAATATAGATATTTGAGACTGGTTCTCTATATAACTTGGGCGTTTTATTTCATATCCGATTTGAAGAGTACTAAATCCAAAATCGTCTTCAATTTTAATTTGAATAGGAATCTGTTGTTCAGTTCCTAGCTCTAATATTGGTTGCGGTTGAATTACGCTCATTTCAGGTTTGAGATCAGGAATTGTTTGCAAATGATATGGTATAGGGTTCTGGTTAGTTACACCACGATGATCCTCTAATAATATTTTTAGCAAAGCATCTTCTTTAAATATAAATCCACCAGCTGCCCGTTTTCCTTTGATTTTCAAAGGTGTTTTTTGCTCATTTAGACTTAAATATCCGTTTTTTAATTTCCTATTACTTTTTAAATCAATTCTAATTGATGAACCTATTAATGCATTTACATCCGATTGATTTGCTTTTTGAATACTTATTGGTAAACCAGAATAATTAGGGGGGGAGATCTTTATTGTAAACTCTTCCATAATTGGTCTGTCTGTAACCGATATATAATAGTAGGGTGTAATAATTTTATCCCATGCTTGCCAAAAATATTCTGCTGGTGAATATGCTCGATATCTATAATCCTCGTATACGTCTTCAACTTCATAAGTATATAAACCATTAGAATCCCTATTCATTATATATAAAATTGATGTGTCATTTGAACTAGCAATTAATTCTAGATAAAGTGAATCAGGCACTTGTCCAAAAGCTTTAAAATTCAAAGGGCTTGATTCTCCTCCAAGCAAGTGAATATTTCTCGTAATTCCTTCAATATAAAAAGGTTTTGGAACCTCAAATTCATGATATGGATGGCCCCATCGGATCATTGCATTTGATGTCGAATTCCAAGATAACACAATCATTATTATTCCTAATGAAAGAATTAACAAATTAATTACTTTCCAAAATTCTGCAAGTCTAGTTGGAAATAGTTTTTTAAGATTTAACCTATTTAGTTTTTTTGATATCCCATCAATGTAAGAATTGCTTAATGAATTTGATTCAATAGGGCTATTAGACTTTTCTAATTGGAATGCGTTAATTACAACATCACTTTTGGGGAATGCTAGCTTACCAGCAGAGCGGGCAAGTTTGGACCACGAATAACGTTTAATTTTATTTTGTTCTATTAATACATTAATTATAAATACAAATAGAATAATAAGAAGACCTGAAACAAGAAGAGTTTTTAATATGAATAATCGAATTGAACTAGATAGATAAAAAATAGATTCATAGCCAATTCCTAGAAAAAATATTATTAGGAGAATAGAGTATAATAACCACGCAAATGTTATGAAGTCATTTTGCACTGCTTCTTTACGAATTCGTTTTAAGTGGTCTGTGATAGATCGCATGTTATTGAGTTAAAGCAAAATAAACAATATTAACACCCATCTGTAAAGCATTTAATCTGATTTCCTTGGGATTATTATGCACTTCTTCATCTTCCCAACCATCCCCCAAATCAGACTCAAAAGAATATAAGACCATAATCTTATCTCCATTAAATAAGCCGAATAATTGAGGAGGTTTACCATCATGTTCATGTATTTTAGGAAGTCCATTAGGCATGTCATAATATGAATGAAACACTTTATGATAATGTGGAATCTCTACAAAATCTTTATTTGGGAAGACGCGTTTCATTTCACGACGAAATGATTGGTTTAATCCATAATTATCATCGGCATGTAAGAAACCCCCATTTAATAAGTGATCTCTAAGTGCAATAATTTCTTCATCATTTAATCTAATATTTCCGTGCCCAGTTAAGTATAAATATGGATGAGAAGGGAGCTCTTTATCTGACAGCTTAATTCTATTTTCTTCATGTTCAGCTTTTATTTTTGTATTGATGGTTAAAAACTTAAGTAAGTTTGGTATGCTAGATGGATCACTATACCAATCGCCACCACCTCCATAGTGTACGCGCGATATTGAAAAGGTTTGACCATATAAGATATTCAGAAAAAATATCATTATTAACTTGGTGTTTGAATATTTCATAACACTAATCTAATACTCTAAATATATTTTTCAATGGTCGTAAATAAATTATGTTCCATCATATAATTGTCATATCCATATAAAAATTAGAACAAAATTGTATATATAATATATTTTATATAGTTTAATAGCTTACACTTGCAAACAAGTGTATCTAACGTTTATTTTTCATTAGATGCAATTACGAATTTATTCCATTATTCTAATTTGCAGCCACATATCACTAGTCTATGCTGGCCCGGCGGTTGAGGATTCAGTTAAATCCTATATGTGGGGTTTAATTAAAATTAATCCTAAACCAAAAATCCAATATGAACCGGGATATTGGAAGGATCGCATTTATCATCCGCGAGAATTTCATCATCCGATCAACTTTATTCCTCTCGAATTGCGTTATGGATTAAGCTTTACCGGTGGAGCTGGTGATTATGGACAAAATATGCCGACAAGTTGGATAAAATATGATGAAGATTTTGGAGGAAGTCATTTTAATGCGGGAAAAAAGATTGCCAAGTTTGGGCACCAACTTGATATTGATATGTTAAAATTAAATATCTCTAATTTGATTTTAAATACAAGCTGGTTAGATATGAATACAGGAATTAACTATCGTTATTCAAACCTTTTTTTCCCAGATACAATCCCCATGAATCAATGGGGAAATATTAATCCTAATTGGAATATAAATAGAAAATTTTCACCAAAACTTTCTGAATTTAGTTTAAGCCATGCCTTGATATTTCAATGGTTTGAACAATTTTATTTAAATATGAGGTACACATGGGGAATAGCAAGGTCAAAATTTTATTTAAATTCTAATTCGAACGATAATAATCCAATTGGCTGGGGCCCGTCTACTTCATATTCAATTGGTTTAAGATATATTTTCGAAACGGAAAAAAATTATAGGTTTGCAGTTGGACTAGATTTAAAACATTCTTATGTAAAAATAAAAAATATTGATGACCCTAATGATATAACCCCAATCAATCGATTTGATCTGCAAGATTATGGAATTTATCTTACTATTGGATCGTTTTATGGAGGGGACTTATCCAGCGGTGATAATGCCAAAGAGTACTATTATAGGGGGGATTTTATTGAATCAAAAAAAATATTCGAAGAGTTTATTAATGACAATCCAACTCATAGCAACCTATATAGAGCAAAGATGTATCATCAACTTTCATTAAAAAAGATTCCATATCAATTATTTAAAGAAGGGTTGCAATTTGAAACTAGAGGAATGATTGATAGAGCAGTTGATAGATACATGTCATCTTTGCAAAATGCCGATTCAACTTTATCTCTTGAAATAAATGCGCATCTTAAAAAAATAGCTAGTTTTAGAATGCAGGATGCTGAAGTCTTGATTAGTAAGGGTAAATATAATGAAGCTAAAGCATTATTAAATAAAACAGTAATATTTTCAAAAAAAGCAGAGAAAGAAATGCCAAGATTTGAAGCTTTAATAATGATGGGAATAGGAGAAATTGCCTTAACATATCGTTTTTATGATAAAGCTCTTCAGCTATTTAATGACGCATCCAAAAAATATCCAATATTTAATAGACAGATAAATGCATACCGTTTTCAGATTGCTGCTATGATGGTAAATGATATTAAGGATATTAATGATCCAGGCGAAATAAAGTTAGCAATAGTTAGCCTTGAAGAGGCAAAAAAATTAAGCGGGTTAGGGACCGTAAATGAAAAAATATATCAAGAATTAAAAAAACGATTAACTATTATTGAAAATTTATCTATTCGTTATGGAATCGATAAAAGAATGGAAGAGGAAAGATATCGTCGCATTAGATTAAATAGCGCTACAATTAAGATTGGTATGACCATACCTGAAGTAATGGATATTATTGGAAAACCAATTGAGATTATTCACGAACAGGATCTTTATGGAAAGGATGCCCAGCTTTGGTTATATAATTTAAGTAATGATAAAAATTTAGAATTATCTTTTTTTGATTATAAATTATTTAAGATTGAATAACTTATAATAAATGGGCATTTCTTCTTAAAAACATAATTTCTACACCAATAACTTTAAGAATTCCAGCTGCAGGAACAGCAAGCAGCATACCAATTGGTCCAATGAGTGTTCCTCCGATCAGTAAAGAAATCATAACAATTAAGGGATGTATCCCCACACTTTCCCCTACTAATATAGGAGTTATAATATTATTATCAATTTGTTGTACGATTAGGAACATAATGATAATATCCAAGATATAAAAAGGCGATGGTATTGTATTAAATATTTGATGGTTTATTGCAACATCAAATCCAATATTATTCATAATTGCTATTAAGATTGCAGGTAACATACCAGCGAATGGTCCTACAAGAGGGATTAGATTTGCAAGACCAGCAATAATTGCTATAAAAACCACAAGAGTTAAATTTGCCCCCATTAGATTTAATATAGATAAACCAATAAAAGACATTAAAGCAACGCTAGAAGCTGCTAATAATTGCCCTTGAAGATATTTAGAAACTTGTCGTTCAATATTAAATATTACGCGTAGACCCATTTCGAAATATTTGTTAGGAATGAACTGAACGATTGATTTTTTGAATTCATAGTAGTTTGATAGCAGAATAATTGTAAATATTAAAACCATAATAGTAGTAAAAATAAAACCTCCAATAGCGCTAGCTAGGGACATTAAGTTTTGGATTATTTCACCTACCAGGACATTAAGCTTTGATACAAAATTTGAGGAATCTATATCTGGAATATTGATATATTTATTTAAATATGATTCAAGATTTGTGGATAAAGAATTTAAATTATCATCATACCCTTTAGTTTCAATCTGCTTAGAAAACTCACGAGCTTGACTTACCATTCCAGATGCGAAGCTTTTTAAGAATACAACAAATGTCGTTATTAAACTAATCGTAACAATTACTATACTGATTCCCCTTGATTTTATTTTACTTTCTAATTGATCAACTAATGGTAGCAAAATTGTAGTAAATAGGAATGCAAAAATTAGCATAGTTACCACAGATGAAATATATGGCCATATGATTATAAAGAAACCAAATGAAATTACTATTACAATTAATCTATATATTAATTGAATATAATTTTTATCATTATTATTCATTATTTATTCTTCTTTTTCAATTGGTTTTCCATCAGTAATTCATTTGTTTTTCTAAGTCTTGTACATACTACTTTGGAAAGATTTTGTAAAATTTTGTTACCTAATGAAGGATTTATTTCAATTAGAGCTTCTAAGTCTGGTCTAAAAAAACCTAATAGTCTTGTATGATCTTGTGCTAAAGCAGCAGCAGAACGAACTTCATCTTCCATTAAAGCCATTTCTCCAAAAAAATCCCCATTGGAAAGTTCTGCTAATACTTGAGAATTTCCACTTGCCTCTCCAACTATAATATTTACTATGCCTGAATGAATAATAAACATCCCTTCTCCAGGAGCATGACGTTTAAATACATATTCATCTGGTTTATAGATTCTATCATGGAGCAACTTACTGACCTCTTCCAATTCTTTATGATTTAGATTAGCAAAAATGGGTATTCTTTTGATTATTGTAACAGTTTCACTTTCTTCTTTACCCCAGTTTGTAAAAATATTTTTCCAATATGCGTTTTTCAAATTCTTTACCTCATAATATTAATGATTAGATAAAAATAGACAGGATCTTTAGTGTTGTCAAGATTACTCTTTAATTGATCATTAAAACCTTTTGGATAGATTTTACACTACTAGGTACCTTCACACAGTATGCTTATACGTTTTTTATTAATTATTAGTGTAATTATCAATTATAATATCCATGCTCAAGATGATCGACGGGATTTTGATGCTGAATTAAATTATCAATCGGGAGCAATTGATAAGGTAAAGAAAGAAATTGAAGAGACAAGAAGAAAGATTAAATCGCAAAAGCAAAAAGAAAAAACAACATCCCGACGTTTATTAAATATTGATAAAGAAATTTCATTAACAAATAAATTATTTAATCAGCTCAAAAACGAATTAAATAACACAGAAGTAGAAATTGATAAGTTATCAAAAGGTATAAAAGCTAATGAGCAGCAATTATCAAAATTGCGGTATAGATATTCAAAAAGAATTACTCAATTGTATAAAAAGGGAACACTTTCAGATATTGAGAAGATTTTGAGTTCTTCTTCCTGGAGACAGGCAATATATCGTGCAAAATACATGGGTATTATATCAGATATTGATCAAAGAACTCAAAACAAAATTAAATCGTTATTGATTGATATAGGGAAACAGAGAATTTCTCTAGAGTCAAATTATAGAAATAAAGTTCGATTAAAAAAGGATCAAGAAGAAAGCAAAGTGTCATTAAGGGCTAGTAGAAAAAAACGCCAAAAAGAACTAGATAAGATTAAAAAAAATCAATCTGAGTTAACAAAATATCTTGAAGAAAAACAGGCTGGCATGCAGGAATTAGAAGCTTTACTAAAGAAAATTCGTCAAGATAAATCAAGTTATGGTAGAGCAGATCGTATCAGAAAGCAACAAGCCGCATTAAAGACACAAGTGTTTGGTAAGCTTAAAGGTCAGCTACCTTGGCCTGCAAGCGGTAGAGTAGTAAAAAAGTTTGGCCGATCTTGGAATCCTGAAAGAAAAACAACCACAGAAAACCCCGGTATAGATATTAAAGGGAAACCTGGATCTTCAGTAAGATCTATTATCGGGGGCATTGTAACAACGATAACATATATTCGAGGATATGGAACTACATTAATTATTGATCATGGAGGAGGCTTCTATACCGTTTATAGTCATGTTACTAATGTAGAAGCTAATGAAGGGGCAGAAGTTCAGGCTGGAGATGTGATTGCTTATATGGGCGATGCTGGTTCAATTGAAGGTTCAAAATTGCATTTTGAGATATGGGGGAATGGTCAAAAATTAAATCCAGAAAAATGGTTAATGAAACGATGAACTTTATGAATATTAAAATGCAAAATACTATATGGGAAAGGATGATTCTTTCAAAAAAAAATAACCGTGTTGGTAGTGCATATTTATTCTTAGGACCAAATGGATCTGCAAAGGAGGCATTAGCTTTAAAACTTTCTGCGCATTTAAATTGTAATGAAGCCACTATTGATCCATGCGGCATCTGTAGTTCATGCAAAAGGACATTAGCTTTCCAGCATGAAAACTGTCATTTAATAGTTCCTATACCAAGCGATAAACAACTATCTAATTCCTATAAAAAGAACACCCTATTAACAGAAATGAAATTAAAATCTAATAATCCTTTTCATAAGATTTCTATCCCCAAAGCAAAAAGGATACCTATAAGTTTAATTAGAAATTTGAAAAAAGAATTATTCTTAAAATCAATTGATTCAGGTAGAAAGATTGTACTGATTTTCGATGCACATATGTTGTGTGTTGGAGATGCTTCATCTGCAAATGCTATATTAAAAATATTAGAAGAACCTCCTAAAAATACAACATTTATTTTGGTTTCTGATCGTAAAGGGGAATTACTACCAACAATTTTGTCCAGGTGTCAAATTATAAATTTTCCCCCTCTGCAAAATGATGAAATTATTAGTTATTTATCTTTAAGCGGGGTTGATAGTTCTCTAGCTGAATTTGCTGCTGGTATGTCTGAGGGTAATATGAATTATGCCCAAAGAATATGTAAAAATGGAATTGAGGATATAAAGCAAATAATAGAAAAGTTTACTAGTACATTAATAGTATATAATGAAAAAAGATGGAGAATATTTATTCAAGACTACAGTAGAATGGCTCAAAATAATTTTACCGAGTATGAATTTCATCTTTTTTTATTTCAATGTTGGCTGAAGCAAGCTCGAAAAAAACGTAATAACTTATATGGAGAATCTTTATTTGAGCAAATTAATGAAAATATTGAAAATTTTAATTCCAGGTTTCCTGATGGAAGATTGGATCAAATAAATCTTATGGTTGAGGAAATTATTAATGCCCCAAAGAAAAACTTTTTTATGCCCATACAATTAACCAATTTCTTAATTGGTGTCCAAAAAAATTGTTTAATTAAAAATAATAATTTATAACATGACCGATAGTTTTTATATAACAACACCTATTTATTATGTAAATGATAAACCACATATTGGTCATGCTTATACAACAATATTAGCGGATGTAATAGCACGTTTTTATCGACAGCTTGATTATGACACTTTTTTCTTAACTGGTTTAGATGAACATGGTCAAAAAGTACAGGAAGCAGCTAGTAATCGTAAGATTGAACCGCAAGTACATTGTGATGAAATGGCGCCTAGATTTATAGAATTATGGGATAAGCTCCATATTTCAAATGATGATTTTATTAGAACTACAGAGCAAAGACATAAAAAAGTTGTCCAAGATTTTTTGCAGTTGGTATATGATAAGGGAGATATCTATAAAGATGAGTATACGGGGTTATACTCTGTATCTGAGGAGAGATTTATTACTGAAAAAGAAGCTGAAAGTGAGGACTTTCGTGATATAAAAGAATTAAAAGAAATTAATTATTTCTTTAAAATGAGCAATTTTCAATCTCAATTACTCGCATACATCGAAAATAATGAAAATTTTATTCAACCTGCGCATCGAAGAAATGAAATTCTTGGTTTTTTAAGGAAGCCCTTATCTGACTTATGTATTTCACGACCTAAATCAAGATTAAATTGGGGAATTGAATTACCATTTGATACTGATTATATTACTTATGTCTGGTTTGATGCCTTAATTAATTACCTAACTGCGACTGGATATGGAAATGATGATATATCGTACAATAAATGGTGGCCAGCTGATTATCATCTTATTGGTAAAGATATTTTAACCACTCATGCTGTTTATTGGCCAACAATGTTGCTATCAGCAGGGATTCCTCTTCCAAAGACAATATTTGCACATGGATGGTGGTTAAGCGGGTCATCTAAAATGAGTAAATCTATTGGTAATGTAGTTAATCCTCTTGATTTGATAGAAAAATATGGAGTTGACCCTGTTCGGTATTATTTAATGAGGGAGATGGTTTTGGGGCAAGATGCTAATTTTACTATGGAATCTTTTATTAAGCGTTATAATAGTGATTTAGCAAATGATTTTGGAAATTTATTAAATCGCATATCTACTCTTATTAAGAAAAATTATGAAGGTATAATCCCAGAGCAAGGCAGCAAAACTTCTGATGAAGAAGTTGTTATAGAATCAGCAGAAAAATTAGTTAATGATATGGATAAAAAAATTAAGCAAATGAAGATTAATGATTCCATTGAAGAAATCATGCAGTTTGTAAGAAGCATTAATAAATATATGGAAGATCAAAAGCCATGGGTTCTTGTTAAAGAAGATAAAAATATGGCTGGTAGAGTATTGTATACAGCTGGAGAATCAATTCGGATTGCAGCAGTTTTATTATCTCCAGTGATGCCA
>LWDU01042450.1_pt1 | contig 36611 bp, 38 predicted proteins | sample 727161 | NCBI WGS metagenome assembly LWDU01 (sample SAMN04566230, study PRJNA314399) | hydrothermal vent metagenome | isolation source: deep sea hydrothermal plume seawater | place: Mexico: Gulf of California, Guaymas Basin | collected 2004-07-11 | reverse complement strand
CCTTATAGACCAGTTCGACTCTGGTTCCGGCCTCCATTTTCTTTGATTCGTTTCACTCGGATTTTTTCTACAAAAAACCATTCTCTTTTCAAAATCTTCGTGTCAAAGTGTAATAAAATCAATGCACTTTCACTGGATATTTTCATATGCAAGTCCTTAAAGCCCTAGAACAACGCAAATCAATACGAGCTTTTCTCGACAAGCCCGTTTCAGAAGAACAAATCAATACCATGCTCGATGCCGCAAGATACGCGCCATCTGGGGTAAACACCCAGCCTTGGAGTGTTGTTGTTGTCAGCGGTGAAAGTAAGAAAAACCTGCAAAGCAAAATAGAGGCAGCTTTTCGCTCTGGCGACAAGGGGGAGCGAGATTACCAGTACTACCCAACAGAGTGGGCGGAGCCCTATAAATCAAGGCGCAAAGCATGTGGCTTGTTAATGTATTCAACACTAGACATTAAGCGCGAGGACAAAAAGCGCCAAATGGATCAATGGGCGGCCAATTACCGTGCTTTTGATGCGCCAGTCATGCTGCTATTTTTTATGGACTCGGGCATGCAATCCGGCAGCTTTATGGATTGCGGCATGTTTATTCAATCCGTTATGCTGGGTGCGCTTGATTTGGGCCTTAGTACCTGTCCACAAGCGGCGCTTGCCGACTATCAACACATCATAAAACCCGAGCTGGACGTCGGTCACGATAAAATACTGCTCTGCGGTATGGCGGTGGGTTATGAAGATACCAAGGCGCTAGTCAACAGCTATCGCACACCAAGGGAAGAGGTGAATTCGTTTACCGAATACTTTCGTTAATTAACTGGATTGGTGTCGACCTGACAGTTTAGTTGCATTCCTTAAAAACCAGTGCGCGACATTTTTCACACTTCTTCATGTCCAGTTTTTGGTAGATCCCTTGAATAGCCAACTCTTTAGATTCGTAGAAATTGTCTTTACCAATTTGCTCAATAAAGTGCACTTTTTGTAAAAACTCAACAACAGAGTTCTTGACCGAAACAAAGTAGAGACTGCCGCCCAATTCTTTCAAACGACGATTCTCAGCCAATAGACCTTCAACGCCAGCCAGGTCGATAAAGTTGACCGCATTTGCAACGATAAGAATGTGATAAATTCTTTGATTATCAACAATTTGGTTGATTTGTTTTTGAATGTGGTTAATCGAGCCAAAATAAATGGACATATCGATACGAATTATTTTTAATTGAGGGCACTGAGTTAAGGGAGTGGTTCGTATGGATCTTAACTTACGCGCACTCTCCTCATGGCCACTTTCAAAAGCCAGAGTATGAACCTCAGGCGCTGCTGTTTTAGCGATAAACAACATCAGCGAGAGCAGCACACCCAAATAGATCGCAAACTCCAGCTCCAACAATAAAGTCGAGAGAAAGGTGACGAGAAAAATCGAGGTTTCTGATTTGGAAAATTTATATGTTTTTTTGATGTGCTTAAAGTCAATCAAATTATAAGCCACTAATAAAATAACACCCGCCATTGCAGCCAGGCAACCAAAAGCACAATAAGAACCAATATCAATGCCGCAAAAATAGCAGAAAGTGGCGTTTTCGCGCCCGCCTCATAATTTACACCAGTACGAGTGAATGAGCCAGAGGATGCATAACTTGAGAAAAAACTACCAACAATGTTTGACAGACCTTGGCCGACAAATTCCTGACTAGGTTTAATCCTTTGGTATGACTTGGTAGCCACCGAGCGACTTATTGATACCGCCTCGATTAAACCCAAAAGCGCAATAGCAAATGCTTCCGGTGCTAGAGATTTCAAAGTGTTTAGTGAAAAGTTTGGCATGGAAAGAGGTGGCAAAAGGGCTGGTATTTCACCGACGGTTTTAATGGCAGTCGTTTGTCCGCTCAAAAGGACAGCAACAATGCCTCCAACAAACATTCCTATCAATAAGTTAGGGTATCTTGGCTTATAAAGCTTAACCAAAATAGCGCTAAAAAGCGTACTTAAGCCCACAGCAAGAACAAGAATCGAATCCCAAGACCTAAGGGCAGCTATCCCTTCTCTCGGCCCATCTCTGAGTCCGGCAACACTTTCGAAAATCGCATTCCAAGTATCGTAGAAACTCAAACCCCTAAAGACCTCAATACCCAGTATGTGCGGTATTTGACTCGTAGCAATCAACAAGGCTGCACCGGCGGTAAAACCTATCACCACATTGTGCGAAACAAAGTTAACCAACATACCAAACTTCGCCAAACCAAACGCTAGTTGATAAACGCCCGCCAAAAAAGTCAGGGTTAATGCCATCGCAACAAATTCTTCACTGCCAATTACCGCGTGTTGACTCACTGCCGAAAAAACAACAATTGAAATTGCCGTTGTAGGGCCAGAAACAAGATGATGAGATGAGCCAAACAAGGCCGCGATAATAGGCACCACCATGGCGGTATACAAGCCGTATTCTGGTGGCAAACCAGCAATAGTCGCAAATGCCACGCCTTGAGGGAGGACGATAATAGCGCCCGTCAAACCGGCAAAGAGGTCTGCCTTCAATGTCTCTCTGGTGATTAATCTAAACCAAACCAAAAAGGGGAATAATTTCACCAGCCTGTGCATTTGCTACTACTCGAATATAAATGGATTATTTGATTATGTAATATTTTACTACGAATTCAATATCGACCTAAGCACCACAAGAGACCATCTTATGCACCAACTGAACGCTCGTTGGTTTTTTAAAACCAGCCCTGTACTAACGCCATAAAAGTAACCGTGCCCGCAACGATACTCAACAACGCATTGCGTCGCCAAAGATGGGTACCAATAGTCACAATAAGTGCAATTGCGGCATAAAACCCTTCTGCGGAAAGATAATCGACAGATTTCAGCATATAGACTACCAAGATAGTCATCACCATCGGTGGTGTGTACTTTGCAATAAATTGCAATAATGGGTGCTGTCCACGGCCGCTAAAGAGCACAAATGGGGGTAGCCTTGTGGCAAATGTCGCCGCCGACATAATGGCTATCACAATGAATAAATACTCAATATTCATCACGCACCTTTTGATTGGTTACGCGTAGAAGCATCATAATAATAAGGGAAAGAGAAATGGCGAATAACAGCATGTGTTGTGCAAATAGCAATAACGCAATGGCTGATGCAATCAGGGCGATAATAAAGGGCAACGGTTTTCTTACTTTTATCCATTGCTCAATAAGTAACACCGTAAAAAGTGCTGTCGCGGCAAACTCCATCCCTTGCGTATTAAACACAAGTTTCGTTCCCGCCCAAGCGCCCAAAGTGCAGCCCAAAATCCAATAGCTCTGGGAGAAAATTGTCATCAGGAAATAAAATTGTGGCTTGTCAGCCCCTTCTGGCACCTCAATTGTACTCATTAGAGAATACACCTCGTCTGTTAGGCCAAATATCAAATACAACTTCCTTAACCCCCAGTCGCCAAAACTGTTGAGCAACGCCAAACCGTAAAATATATGCCGCGAATTGAGAAAAAAAGTAGCGATGGCAATTTCGACAAAACCTGCGCCAGCGGCAAGCAAGCCAACAGCCATAAACTGAGCTGCTCCAGCATAAATACAAATTCCCATCAGGGTTGCAAAATACCATGGATAGCCAAGCTCTTGAAAAAGCAGGCCAAAGGCGATACCCAAAGGTAGGTAGCCAAAAAATATAGGTAGTGTGGTTTTGAGTGCGGCTCGAATCATTAGCGGCAATTATAAATACAGCTCAAGGTGAATGGTCACTATTAATTATCGCCCAACTGCATTTCTATAGTATGTTCAATATATAGAATATATTTCTATAAACATAAGCTTAATTGAAAACAATAGTGTTATGTTTTCTATTTATTGTCATTATTTAGAAAAAAATACTATAATCACCCTACTTTTTGAGGCGACATACGCTTCATAACAATTAAACAACAAGGACTTGCGTCATGAGCCCATTACCAGAACACAGACTTAGCCATCTAAGACAGCTAGAAGCTGAAAGCATCCATATCTTTAGAGAGGTAGCCGCCGAGTTCAACAACCCTGTCATGATGTACTCCATTGGCAAGGATTCATCTGTGATGTTGCACTTGGCGAAAAAAGCATTTTTCCCTGCGGTACCACCTTTTCCATTATTGCATGTTGACACAACTTGGAAGTTCCGCGAAATGATCGAGTTCCGCGATAAAGTGGCCAAAGAATCTGGCATGGAATTGTTGACTCACATCAACCCTGAAGGCGTGGCAATGAACATCAGTCCGTTTACGCATGGCTCAAAGGTGCATACCGATGTGATGAAAACGCAAGGTCTTAAGCAGGCACTAGATCAGCATGGCTTTGATGCTGCCTTTGGTGGCGCAAGACGCGACGAAGAAGCATCACGGGCAAAAGAACGCATTTTTTCATTCCGTTCAGAGAAGCACCGCTGGGACCCAAAAAATCAACGACCTGAATTGTGGAGCCTTTACAACTCACGCATTAAAAAAGGCGAAAGCATCCGTGTTTTCCCAATTTCAAACTGGACAGAGCTTGATATTTGGCAGTATATCTATTTAGAGCAAATTGAACTTGTGCCACTTTACTATGCCGCCCCAAGACCGGTAGTTGAGCGCGACGGCATCAAGATTATGGTTGATGATGATCGTATGGAGCTTGAACCAAGTGAAGTACCAAAAGAAGAGTGGGTTCGTTTCCGCACACTCGGCTGTTACCCATTAACGGGTGCGGTTGAATCAAGGGCCACCACATTGACAGACATTATTCAAGAAATACTTCTTACCAAAACTTCCGAACGCCAGGGTCGCTTAATTGACTCTGACCAAGCGGGTTCGATGGAAGCCAAAAAAGCTGAGGGGTACTTCTAATGAGTTATTCTGACGACCTAATCCAAGAAGATATTCATGCCTACCTTGACCAGCATGAGCACAAAACCTTACTAAGACTTCTGACTTGCGGTAGTGTTGATGACGGCAAATCTACCCTTATCGGACGCTTACTGCACGATTCAAAATTGGTTTATGAAGACCAGTTAGCAGCCATTAAAAACAGTCACGATGGCGCCAAAAACGGTGAAGAGTTCGACTTAGCACTACTCGTTGACGGTCTTGTGGCAGAACGCGAACAAGGCATTACTATCGATGTTGCTTACCGTTATTTCTCAACTTCGAAGCGAAAATTTATTATTGCCGACACCCCTGGACACGAGCAATACACTCGCAACATGGTTACGGGAGCATCAAACTCAGACCTTGCAATTATCTTAATTGATGCTCGAAAAGGCTTAATTACGCAAACCAAACGCCACTCATACCTTGTGTCTTTACTAGGCCTTGAACACGTTGTAGTGGCGGTTAACAAGATGGACTTGGTTGACTTCGACGAGGCTACGTACGAACAAATCAAAAGCCACTACACAGCCTTTGCCGAACAACTCAATATTAGCAAGATTGACTTCATTCCCCTGTCAGCCCTAAAAGGCGACAACGTAGTTAATCCGTCTGAAAATATGGATTGGTACAAAGGTCCAGCTTTACTGCCGTTTCTTGAAGAAGTGGAGCAAACAATTGATCAAGTTACGGATGGTTTTCAGTTACCAGTGCAATACGTTAACCGACCTAATGCAGATTTCCGCGGCTACTGTGGTACTCTGAATCAAGGCAGTGTTGCACCAGGCGACCCAGTTACAGTTCTACCGAGTGGTTTAAGTGCTACAGTTGAGCGCGTTATTACCGCCGATGGCGACCTAGATCGCGCTTACAAAGGCATGGCTATCACGCTAACTCTCGCTAAAGAGATTGATATCTCTAGAGGCGATCTATTGGTTCATTCGCAAGATAATTTTGCCATTACCAATCAACAAAAATTACGCTCTCACTTAGTGTGGATGGATCAAACGCCACTTGCCCTTGATAGAGATTACGAGTTAAAGTTAGGCTCGCGTCGCGTTAATGCACGCGTTGATATTATCCACCACCGTGTAGATATCAATACTCTTAAGAACGTTGAGGCCGACACATTAGAGCTTAACGAAATTGGCCTATTGGATGTACAGCTTGACGCATTATTGCCAATCGAGCAGTTCACCCACAACAAAGGTTTGGGCGCTTTTATTCTGATTGATAAAATCACCAATGCCACGGTTGCCGCTGGCATGATCAGTTCGCAACAAGCCGACATGGTTGATCATCACCGAGCCGAATTTCATACTGCTGACGCCAACAAAGAACTTGAGGGCAAGAGTGCAGAGCAAATTGTTAAGTGGGCATTAGCGCTTGAAGGTAAAGCCATTGTTACAACAAACTTTGGTCCGCAAGAGGCGGTGTTATTACACATGGTTAATCAAATTGCACCAGATACGGAAGTGCTTTGGATTGACTCGGGTTACAACATGCCGCAAACCTATAAATTTGCAGATGCAGTGACAAAACACCTGGATCTTAATCTAACGGTATACACACCACTAGTCAGTGCCGCAAGACGCGATGCTGTGATGGGTGGTATTCCAATGATTGACGATCCTGCACACGAAGAGTTTTCCCATCAATTTAAGATTGAACCATTCCTTCGCGCAATGAAAGAAACCAACGCAGATGTTTGGCTAACAGCCGTTAGACGCGAACAAACTGCTGTGCGTCAAGAAATGGACGCCGTCGCTCTAGGGCCAAATGATGTTATCAAGGTCTCACCACTACTGGACTGGACACTTGCTGACATGCAATACTACCTTGAAAAACATGACTTACCTGACGAAACACGCTACTTCGACCCAACCAAAGTTGAAGCCGGTCGTGAGTGTGGATTACACACTTTGGGTGATTAATTAAAAACCCATCTCTCCTAAAAAAGCCCGATTCATTCGGGCTTTTTATTTAGCAACAGCCTTGTTTAGCTGTTGAGACACTCTTAATATCTCCAACACAGCAACCAGAGCGCTCACTTTCACTTTTCTGAGCGTCAGCGCCATACATTGGTATATCGCTTAACGTGTGAAAATTCTCCCACGGGATGCCTTGCGGATCAAGTGTCCAATACTTGTCAGACTCTGCATAACAACAATTCGCACCTTTTTCTGCAATATTTTCGATATTACACTGGTTAAGTCTTGCGGATATTTCCTCAAGCTCAGTATCGCTTTCAACCTCCAACCCTAAATGATTAACGCCATTTTCCCGTCCGCGATTGGATATTGCAAAATTCACCAAGGGATCATCCAGCCGCCACTTAGCATAATCGTCATGCTGAACCGTTGGTTCGGCGCCAAACAGCGCTGAATAAAAACCAATATTTTTGTCTAAATCATCGACCGATACATGAATATGCATTCTTTTCATTATTAACTCCTATTAATCACAACAATCATTCTCTTGCATTTCAGAACAACACTCAAGTTGAAGAATATCCAGTACATTTTTCAACGGCTCTAGATTTGCAAAACTGCGGATGCTTCGACTTTCTTTAACCTGTTTAATTAAACTTGCTTCAAACAAGCCTTTTAAGTGGAAGTTAAGAGTTGAAGGGGCAATATTAAGCTCAGTGCCAATTTCGCCAACTATTAGCCCTTCGCTACCATGCTTTATTAAAAGGCGAAAAATAGAAAGTCTAGATTCGTTACCCAGTTCCGTTAATACTTTCACAATGGTTATGTCGTTCATAGGGCTGATTATACACACTTATTTCTATATTTCTAGTTTTGTAGATATAAATAAAAACATATAAATTATCAAACAATCTTTGCTTGTCTTATTACTTCAAAATTATTATTCGTACCAAACCGAAATAATAAGCTCCGCAGGATCCAAACTCCCTCCAGAAGCCGACTATTTTATTTCGATTACATTTATATTAGGATTGGCTGACAACCAGTCATTCACTTCGCTTTCAAGAATGACTAGCGCCTTTTTCAAGTGGCTAAACATTCCACCTTTTATTGAAAAAATCTTAACTTGCATTTTGTCCTCACTGTTCAAAATAAACGTTAAAGTCTATTGTACTACGAGCAATACAGCACAATTCGAGAAAGAGAATTTGAGATTAATCGATTTTGTTGTAGCGCCTCAGGGCGGCCTCTCTTGGCTAAAGCCAATTCACCTTCGAGGATTTCTTTTTGAACTCTTTGTACGCTTGTCAGAAAAAGTATCAAGACCTAAAGATAAAATTGACAATTTCTCAAAGAGGGTTTCATATAAAAATATCCAAAATTAGCGTAGTGGATAATAAAATCTGTCAAAAAATGAACTTTTTAAACGAAAAACACCAATTTAAGGCTACTTATTACCTAAAATCGGTGTTTTATAGAGAGAAAATCGAAAATTGTCGATTTTTTGTATTTATTGCAGTGCTTTTAGCCTCAAACGAAGTGCATTAAGCTTAATAAAGCCCGCAGCGTCTTTTTGATCGTATGCACCCTCATCATCTTCAAAAGTAGCAATTTTTTCACTAAATAGTGAGTTGTCAGACTTGCGGCCAACGATGGATACGTTGCCTTTGTAAAGCTTAACACGAACAACGCCACTGACGTTTTCTTGTGAAGCATCAATTGCCGCTTGCATCATTTCACGTTCTGGAGCAAACCAAAAACCGTTATAAATCAGCTTAGCGTATTTAGGCATCAGCTCATCTTTAAGATGTGCCGCTTCACGATCAAGGGTGATTGACTCAATAGCGCGATGCGCTCGAAGCATTACAGTGCCCGCTGGCGTTTCATAGCAGCCGCGTGATTTCATACCAACAAAGCGATTCTCAACTAAATCTAGACGACCAATACCATTCGCACCTGCACGACGGTTCAGATCTTCCATTACCGTTGCTGGTGACATAGTCTCACCATTAATAGCAACAATGTCGCCTTTTTCATAAGTGATTTCAATGTATTCTGCTTGGTCTGGGGCATCTTCCGGTGACACTGTCCAACGCCACATATCGTCTTCTGCCTCGACCCATGGATCTTCTAAAATATCACCTTCGTAAGAAATGTGCAATAAATTAGCGTCCATAGAATATGGGGATTTTTTCGATTGCTTATGATAATCGATTGGAATATTGTGCTCTTTAGCGTAGTCCATTAAGCTTGAACGCGAGGATAAATCCCATTCACGCCAAGGCGCAATCACTTTAATATCAGCATTAAGCGCATACGCATTAAGCTCGAAACGTACTTGATCATTACCTTTGCCGGTCGCACCATGCGAAATTGTATCGGCACCAACTGCCGCTGCAATCTCTACTAGTCGCTTGGAGATTAATGGACGAGCAATGGAGGTGCCTAAAAGATACTCACCTTCGTAAATGGCATTCGCTCTAAACATTGGGAAAACAAAGTCCCGCGCAAATTCTTCACGAAGATCTTCAATGTAGATTTCTTTGATGCCCATGGCAACAGCTTTCGCGCGTGCAGGCTCAACTTCTTCACCCTGACCGATATCGGCCGTGAAAGTTACAACCTCGCAATCGTATGTTTCTGTTAACCACTTTGCAATAATACTGGTGTCTAAACCGCCTGAATAGGCCAATACAACTTTATTCATTTTCTGTTAATTCTTGATGTTTATAGTTAAATGTTTGCTCGAAAAGCACAGTAGCATCATCAAGAAGCACTTGCACTCTCCACTCTCCAATCCATGTATGCCAAAGATTCTTAGACGACCAAATACGCCATCTTGGACCTCTGATCTCAAAGCGCACATCAGCCATCACCTTCTCGTCATAAATCCAACGATGAGTAATGTGCTCGCCTTTTAAGTTGCGAATGTTGGTGAAGAAGTAAATTTTACCTAAAGAGTTGTCGAGTTCTTCAATAATATCAATGGGCACTCTGTCTTCGACATTAAGAGCAAACACAGCCTCAGAGATGTTTTCATGCGGCCAATCGTGCGCTAAAACTGAAAATGTGAGAAAGAATCCAAGAACTGCTATTGCGATTTTTTTCATTTAATCCACCCAGTTAATGACGTGTTCAAATAATTGATCTTCGCTAACTTCATTATCTCTGTAAGTACGGCCCCGTACCGAAATGCCAGCCAAGTGCACACTATCTTTATCGCCGCTAAGCAGAGGGTGCCAGCTGAACAAGTCTTTGCCTTCATATAGTAACCGATATGCACAGGTAGAAGGCAGCCAATTAAACTTTTTGCCCCAATCTGGCTTGATTGTCAGGCAATCTGGGACGTAGGTTTGTCGGTCTTCATAATGAGGGCACGCACAGGTTTCTTCGTCAAGATAGTGACAAGCAACATCGGTGAAATAAATTTCGCTGCTATCCTCATCTTCTAACTTGTGCAAACAGCAACGCCCACAACCATCGCAAAGAGATTCCCATTCGCTGGGTGTCATTTCATCTAGGGTCTTAGTTTGCCAAAAAGGTTTGTTGTTTTTGCTCACTACTGAGAGGGTTGCGTAAGAATATACCTAAGAATCGCCTTACCTTCCTCATTGCCAGAGCGTGCGGATTCGCTCGCCCAAAAATAAGCTTTTTGACGATCCATTTCAATGCCGACACCCTGCAGATACATCATTGCTAAAGTGTTTTGAGACTCAGCAGAGCCAGCTTCAGCAGCCCTAGACATCGAAAGGAATACTTGCAGATCATTACTGCTCGACCCTGCACCAAGTCCACCAATATCGGCCACCTCTCCTTTATGATCGGTTATACCTAAGGACTGCATCTGGTTAAAGACCTGCTGGTTGAGATTTAATGATTGTGCTATAACACCGAGATCTGAACTTGTATCTTCACCAACTTCAACCTTGGTATCTGCGCCACTAACCTCGGGTGTTGTGTTTGGTGCAGCTTCCAATCCGCCTACGTCAGCCTTCGTGGACTCAACGATTAACTCTTTTTGCTGCAGGGAAATAATTTGTGAAACCCCTGTGCCAATTTTGGCGCCGGTAATTATTGGCTTTAATTGCTTAGAAATTTCACCCGTCTGCTTTAGTATTTTCTCGTTTGATTGAATGCTACTCTTGGCCTTTACAGCTTCATTTCCACTCGTAGGCTCTATTTTCAATGGCTCCACTTCAATGCTTGGTTGCGAAGTGGTGGTATTCATCTTAAAAGCTTGTGGTACTTTCTTGGCAGACTTGGAGAACGAACTGGGTAACATTTTACCCTGCGTTTGTTCTGGCTTAATTTTTGACTCTATGATTGCAATTTCAACGGCACTTGGTTCAATAACGCTAGAAGCGTTATTGTTGGCGATACTGGCTTTCTCAGTATTTTTAATTTCAACTTTCTTCGCTGGCGCTACTTTTACCACCGCTACCACTTCAGCTTTAGGCGACACTTCGACTGGCTCAGAAACAACAACCTTTGTCACTTCTTTGGCTGGCTTCGCTTCAACCTTAACTACTTCCTCAGCAGCTGTACTTTTTTCAACTTTAACAATGACAGGCTTGCTTTCAGCTTTGTTTGTAGTTGCAGCTGCATTCGGATTTTGTTTGATACTCTCCAGTAATACCTGTGCAGAAGTGTTTTTCTGCGCAACAGATTTTTCCAGCCAGACCAAGGCGTCGCCAATATTACCTTCGTCAAAATACTGCTTACCCAAGGCGTACTGAGCAGCATCGTAACCGCCCTCTGCTGCTCTTTGTAAGTAAAGTCTAGCAATTGTATCGTCCTGCTCAACTACCTTCCCTTGTTGATAAATGACATAAAGGGCGTACTGCGCAACCTGATTCTCTTGAGCGGCTAAATCTAACAACATGGCAATGGCTTTTTGAGGGTTATTGTCAATCCCATGACCATCCAATAGCAATTTAGCCAAGCGATACTCTGCGTCCAAGTTACCCTGCTCAGCGGACTTTTGGTACCAAGTCATACTGGTTTCAATATTTTTCTCAACCCCTGAACCTAATTGATACCTCATTCCCAATGAGTACTGAGCCTCGGCGTGACCTTGTTTGGCCGCCTTTTCAAACCAATAAACAGCCGCAGAGGGGTCTTTACTAACTCCCGAGCCCAACAAATACCGAAGCGCTAAAGAGTACTGCGCTCGAGCATGACCTTGGGTGGCTGCCATTTGATAAAGAGCAACCGCTCTTTGTAGATCTGTCGCAACCCCGTCACCTTTCAAATACATGGTTGCCAACTGGTATTGAGCCTTGACTTGTCCGCCCTCAGCTGCACGACCAAACCAATATAGTGTTTTGCCACTGTCCCTATCTATTTGCGTGCTAGAACGATATATTTGACCCGCTAAAAATTGCGCATCGACATTATTTTTCTGAGCGGCCAACTCAAGGAGCTGTAGGGCCAGCGCATCGTCCTGCCCAACAAGTTTGCCTTGGTAATGCATTTCGCCCAACATTGCCTGTGCACCTGCATGGCCTTGATCCGCAGCCAATTGATAATATTCAACTGCAGCAGAATTCTCGCCTTCGCGGAGATAAAACTCAGCTAATTCAAACTGAGAATCGGCGCCATACTGACTGGCTGAAATTTCGTATAAATTCCTCGCAAGATCTTTATTGATTGCCGCTCCCGTGCCAGTGTCATACATTTTTGCCACAATGAGTTGCGCGGTTGCATGGCCTGAATCGGCTGCTTTTTTATACCATTCAAAAGCTTGGACGTCGTTAGCTGGTGTTTCTTCGCCATTACGATACATAACACCGAGGCTAAATTGAGCCTCCACAAACCCTTGCTCTGCTGCCTTTTGATACCATGCAAAAGCGTTAGAAAGATCTTTCTCGACACCAACACCGTGATAATAACCGTTGGCAACATTAAACTGCGCGCTTGCATGACCCTTCTCGGCAACGCGTGAATACCAATAAAAAGCCAATGCAAAGTCTTGCTCAACGTTGATACCGTTGTGGTACATATTGGCCAAACTAAATTGAGATCGTGCGTCGCCCTCACGAGCAAACTGCTCTAACTGCTGCTGAAGAGTTGAGGCAGAGTTATTTGAATTAGAATTGTCCAGATTTTCAGCGGCCAACGCACTGAATCCGATGAGAGCAATAAGAAGTGGAATCAGTCTCAACATATTATGAGGTAACGTGCAAAAATGGCATCAGTTCCGATTATAAACACATTTTTAGCAATAGAGGCCCTTGCATAAATCATTTTTGATTTGATAATGGGATTTTTTCATTTTGCGAGGCATAATTTTTGAAACCCTACTTGTTGTCTGGTGATGAAATTTAACACAGGAAAATGGAGAAAACCCCTACCCCAAAGGGCTGAGGCTAACAATGTTAATAAATGCATAAAAATTCTTATCAATAGCTAATGCTATTAGTTTCAAATTTTTACACATTTTTTATTACTCAGCAAATTTCAAAATGATTTATGCAAGGGTCTCTAGTAATCTCTCAATTCCAATAGCCACACCGGAGCAAAACGGCAATGGTGACGACAAATCAGCTAAAAACTGCTCATCAATTGCCATCGCTGGCTTTCCAAGTTCTTGGCGTTTCTTAAGCTCGATCTGAAAACGTTCACGGTAATCCTCGGCAGTTTGCAACTCTTGGTAGCCATTAGCAACCTCAACGCCGCCAAGATACAATTCAAATCGATGCGCCACACTATTTTCAACTTGAGCTAGTGCTGCTTGCTGTGATGGGAAGTCGTAGATAAAACAAATTGGATGATGGTGTAACTTTGGCTCCACGAAATGCACAAACAAAAGCATTTGTAGGTCTTCAATCCAGTGAAAATCAGCGCTCAGGCCGTGCCCTTTTGCAAAGACCTTAAGGGTGTCAAAGTCTGTTTTTAGGATATTAATACCTGCATAGCGGACAAAAGCCTCACTGTATGAAATCTTTACCACTGGATTGGAGTTGCCAAGCACATGAACCAATTCAGCAGCTTCATCCATCAATCGGTGCATATCGAAATCAAGTCGATAATACTCCAACATGCTAAATTCGTTGAAATTACGCTCGCCGTATTCATTGTCTCGATAAACCGGGCAAATTTGAAAAATGTCCCCACTACCTCTTGCCAGCAATCTTTTCATTTCAATCTCTGGAGAAGTGTGGAGGTGTAGTGTACTGGCTTTGCCGAGGCCTTTGTTAACACAGGTACTTATACTATCAATATGAACATCAGTAATTGGTGACGAAAGCAAGACGGGCGTTGCTACCTCAGTAACACCCCGATCATAAAAAAACTCTCGTATTTTTTTGATTAATTCAGCTCTTTTCTTGAGAGATTGTTTTAAGGATATCGCCATACTTTAAATTTCTAGAGTGGCATCATAAATGGTGGATTTTTTGCAGATTAAACAAGGAGAATACAAAGGCGTATTTGACGAGTTTAATCTGAGAAAAAGCGCATTTATGGAGACGCTGTTATGCTCTGCCTGCGTATTCGTTAGTGCGTGTATCTACCTTTACCTTCTCACCAATTGCAATAAACAATGGTACTTGAACAACCACACCCGTATTCATTGTTGCTGGCTTGCCGCCTGTACCCGCAGTATCGCCTTTAAGGCCTGGGTCAGTGTCAGCAACTTCCAATATCACATGATTTGGAGGAGTGACTGAAATCGGGTTGTTGTTCCATAGAGTGACCACGCAGCTATCTTGCTCAACAAGGTAGTTAATAGCACCAGACATCGCCGTTTCATCAAGCGCATACTGATCGTATGAATCCGGATCCATAAAGTGCCACGACTCGCCATCGTTATACAGATATTGCATGTTTAACTCCATCACATCCGCACCCTCTAAAGACTCACCAGATTTAAAAGTCTTTTCAAGTGTTTTGCCAGTGAGCAGATCCTTAAATTTAACGCGGTTAAAGGCTTGTCCCTTTCCAGGCTTAACAATTTCATTGTTAACGATTGAGCAAGGATTGCCATCCAACATCAACTTAAGGCCGTTTTTAAACTGACTTGTACTGTAATTCGCCATATAAATTCCTACCTAACTGTGGCTATTTAATTTCCACATCTGTGTAAAATAATTTCACACACATTTTAACCTTAATTTAATGCACATCCACGAATACCAAGCAAAACAATTGTTCTCACAAAACGGCATCCAAGTGCCGGAATTTATTATCATTTCTGACTACAGTGAAACCGCATCCGCCTGTGAAAAACTTGGCGGATCCGTCTGGGTGGTTAAAGCACAAGTTCATGCCGGCGGTAGAGGCAAAGGGGGTGGTGTCGTTGTCTGTTTTACCATTGAGGACACGATAAGCGCCAGTGAAAAATTATTAGGGGGGAGGTTAATTACACCCCAGACAGATGCCAAAGGACTGCCAATTAACCAAGTGATTATCGAGGCGGGGCAAGACATCCAAAAGGAGCTTTACTTAGGCATGCTGGTTGATCGCTCAACATCAAGTATTACCGTGCTAGCTTCAACCGAAGGCGGCATGGATATAGAAGAGGTGGCCGCTAACACGCCTGAAAAAATAATAAAATACGCAATCGACCCACTGGGTACTCTCGAAGAAAGCGCGTGTAATGAAATCGCCAACAAGCTTCAATTAGACTCAAGCCTTCGTCCGCAATTCGCCACAACCCTCTCTGGACTTTACAAAATTTTTAGTAAAAATGATGGAAATCTCATTGAAATCAATCCTTTAATAATTACCGGAACTGGTGAAATCATTGCACTCGATGGCAAAATTGACTTTGATGATAACGCTTTGTATCGCAACGAAGCCATTGCCGCCTTGCGCGACACTTCTCAAGAGGACGAAAAAGAAAGGGATGCGAGTGAATTTCAACTGAACTATGTTTCCCTAGATGGCACAGTGGGCTGCATGGTCAATGGCGCCGGACTTGCCATGGCCACAATGGATCTCATCGAATACCACGGCGGCTCACCTGCTAACTTTCTTGATGTCGGTGGCACTGCTACGGCGGATCGTGTTGCCAAAGCCTTTGAAATCATTCAAGGCGGTGCTGACGTAAAGGCTATTCTGGTGAATATATTTGGTGGCATTGTTCGCTGCGATTTGATTGCTCAGGGCATTCTCCAGGCCATTGAAAAAGTTGGCCTAACACTGCCAATCGTTGTCAGATTGGAGGGTACAAACGCCGCTCAAGGTTTAGAAATACTCAATAATAGCGATTTTAATATTTCAACTGAAGCCGATTTAACACAAGCAGCACAACAAGTAGTGGCAATGACAGAAAATGGAGTTCCAGCATGAGCGTACTAATTAACAAAAATACCAAAGTAATCTGCCAAGGATTTACCGGCAAACAAGGTACATTTCACTCAGAACAATCTATCGCTTATGGCACTCAATTTGTTGGTGGTGTTACCCCTGGCAAGGGCGGGCAAACCCACTTGGATCGCCCCGTCTTTAGTACAGTTAGAGATGCAATGGATGAGGTCGGCGCTAACGCCTCTATGATTTATGTACCACCAAGATTTGCATTTGCCTCCATTAAGGAGGCGATTGAAGCGGAAATGCCAGTTATTGCCTGCATTACCGAAGGCATCCCAGTTCTGGATATGGTCAAAATAAAAGCCATGTTGAAAGGCTCTAAATCGATACTGATTGGCCCAAACTGTCCGGGTGTTATCACTCCTGGAGAGTGCAAGCTTGGCATTATGCCGGGCAATATCCACCAAAAAGGTACGGTCGGTATTGTTTCGCGCTCTGGCACACTCACTTATGAAGCAGTTCACCAAACAACTCTCGCAGGCCTTGGTCAAACAACTTGTATTGGTATTGGTGGTGACCCAGTAAACGGCACTAACTTTATTGATTGCCTTAAGCTATTTGAAGCCGATGAAAAGACAAAGTCAATTATCATGGTAGGTGAAATTGGTGGCAGCGCCGAAGAAGAGGCTGCCGAGTATATTTCATCCAACGTCTCAAAACCCGTTGTATCCTACATTGCTGGCTTAACAGCACCAAAAGGTAAGCGTATGGGGCATGCTGGAGCAGTGATCAGTGGTGGTAGTGGTGGTGCGCAAGACAAAATTAATACTTTGGAGCGCTGCGGAGTCGCTGTTGCCCCGTCGCCAGCATTGATGGGCTCTACCCTGCTAGAAATCCTGCGCTAAAACGAGATTAAAGCAAATCTCCCAAGTCTTGATAAAAAACATCAGAACTTGGGAGTTCTAATGTAGATTCTCTTTGTTTTTCTCCCCACATCGGCTGAGGAAAATAACTGTCGCCTGCAAACCGGGCCATAACGTGCCAATGAACCTGCGGTAGCATATTACCAAAAGAGGCAATATTGATTTTGTCTGGTGAGAAATAGCTATCCATTTGTCTCTCAATAATATCAATCACTCGAAAAATCTCGATTTTCTCCTCGGCACTGCATTGAAAGAACTCCTTCACACCCCTTTGACAGAAAACTGTTAGCCAAGGTATTTCGGCATCCTCCACCTCTACTCGTATTGACTCGTTTGAAAAAATAATCATTGTTTTTCAAGCAACATCGCGTCACCGTAACTAAAGAAGCGATATTTGTTATCGATGGCGTGATTATAAATTTCAAACATTTTTTCTCGAGAGATAAAAGCACTGACCAACATCAATAGTGAGGATTTCGGCAAATGAAAATTGGTGATCATAACGTCCACCAACTTAAATCCAAAACCTGGGTAAATAAAAATTCGCCCTTTAAAGCCATGGACTCTAAAGTGCGCACCGCCGTCGTTCCAACTGCAACTATTCTGCCACCTTTGGCACGTGTTTGTTTAATTTTTTCAGCAGCCTCGACACTCACTTGATAAACCTCGCTGTGCATGTGATGGTCTTTGATATTATCCACTTTGACTGGTTGAAAAGTTCCAGCACCAACGTGCAACGTGACAAACGTATGCTCAATACCTTGTTTTTGCAGTCTGGCGAGTAGTGCCTCATCAAAATGCAGACCTGCCGTTGGCGCTGCCACTGCGCCATCGTTTTGAGCATAAACCGTCTGATAACGACTTAAGTCTTCTTTTTTGTCACCGCGCTCAATGTAAGGCGGCAATGGCACATGACCTACCTCATTGAGACAATCAAGAATTGCGGTGCCTGAAAAAGACAACGTATAAAGACCGCAAGACTTGTCAACAACTTCGGCTCGTTGACCATTTTCCAGAACAACAAAGCTGCCAATTTTTGGCGCCCTACTGGCTTTAATCATCGCCAGAGCTTGTGTGTCGCTGAGCAGTCGCTCAATGAGTATTTCAACCTTGCCACCCGATTCTTTTTGTCCAAACAATCTTGCGGGAATCACTCGAGTATCATTAAGAACCAACAAGTCTCCTGCGCGTAAAAAATCGTCTAATTCTGAAAATGTGGCGTCAACAATTTCATCGCCAGCGACCAATAATTTTGAATCGGTACGCTTCTCACTAGGGAATTGGGCAATTAACGATTTTGGTAGATCGAAATCAAAATCACTTAATTTCATTCTTCTCAAAATATTCTAATATTTGATAAGCGGCACTGACGATAGCGCGAGGAGTAATGGTTGCGCCGGTAAACTGGTCAAAGCTTCCACCATCCCTTTTTACCTTCCACAGCGACTTGTCTAAATTGGACAGTGACAAGCCCGAAAAACCTTTGATCCAATCCGACTTGCGCGTCTCAATTTTATCGCCTAAACCCGGGGTTTCCTTGTGGCCAATCACTCGAACGCCAAGCAACTCCCCATCCATATCAATACTTGTCAATAATTTAATATTACCGTTATAGCCGTTTGGATAAGTGTGCTCTATCAGATGGGCGAATATTTGACCCTCTCTCTCGGCTGGAAAAATTCGAATGCTTTGCTCAATACCGTGCAGCTCAATGTCTTTCTCAAACTGATCGGCAACAATGTCGTTATCGTAATTGGCGACAATTTCATTGAGTCTTTTGATGAGCAATTGCTCTTCATTAAAGGCGATTTTTTCCTTGGTGGTTTGCTCTGCTAGACTGACAAAAAATACGCAAATCAAAGTAAAGACAAGCATCAAGGCGCCTGATTTAAATACGGTGGAATTCTTCATTTTCCAAACACCTTTGGTTGCGTGTAGTAATCAATCAGTGGCACAGTGATGTTCATTAACAACACCGCAAAAGCAACGGCATCTGGATAACCACCAAACACTCGAATCACAATAATAATCGCACCAATGGCAAAACCATAAATCAACCTTCCTAACGGCGTTGTACTGGCAGAAACAGGATCGGTGGCAATGAAGAATGCCGCCAACATAGTTGCGCCATTAATCAAGTGAAAAACAGGTGAAGAGAAATTGGCCGGATCAATCAAATACAAAATGCTCGACATCAGTGCCAAACCGGCAATCAAAGAAAGTGGGATATGCCAAAAAACAATTCGACGCAGCAATAAATAAATACCACCCAGCAAGAAGCCAAAATTAATCCACATTTGACTAATACTTTCAAATGTTAATGCACCAATACTCTCCCCAAGCATCAATTGGGTTTTGACGTAATCTAAGTTTGTCGCACCGGTTAAAGCATCAACCCCAGAAAACTCAAATATCGCCAATGCGCCCTGAAACTCAGAAGGCCATTGTGTCATTTGCAGTGGATATGAAATCAGCAAGAAGGCATAACCAAGCATGGCAGGATTAAATGGGTTATTACCGAGACCGCCAAACAATTGCTTACCAAAAACAATGGCAAACAAAACACCCAAAACGATAATCCACCAAGGGGCAATACTTGGAATGGCGATCGCCAACAGGACAGCTGTGAGAACAGCAGAGCCATCACGCAGGGATGGTGCGATTTGCATACCACGCATGCGCAATACCAAAGCCTCTGCGGCCAGAGCCGTTATAACGGCCAGCGCAATCTGCACCAACACTGAAAAACCAAAGAAGTACACTTGCGCAGCAACACCCAAGGCAAGTGCGTAAATCACTTGACGCATGACTTGATTGGTGTCCATCGCCTTATCTTGCATCTTCTGACTCCTTTGCAGTTTTGGCTGCATTCACGCGCTCTTGCGCTGCCGCAATGGCTATTTTTTGCGCTTTGTCTTTTGCCATTTTTTCCTTTAACGCTTTTTTCTTGGCTTCCATCATTTCAGCGCGCTCTTGTTTGTTCCTTTCGAGACGAAATTCACGGAATTCAAAACGCTCTCTGGCGTTATCTGTTTGTTCTTTTTCCTTTGTTTGTTGTTTATTCAGCGCCTTGGCAAACTGGTAATAATCAACCAATGGAATGTTACTCGGACAAACGTGCGAACAGCAGCCGCACTCTATACAATCCAACAAATTATAATCCAAGGCCTTTTCGATATTCGAACTCTTAGAGTACCAATACAATTGTTGTGGTAATAATTCCACCGGACAAACGGTGTTACACATGCCGCAACGTATGCATTCTTGTGCGCTTGGTTTCTCGATTGGCTTATTGACAAAAATACAATTGGTGTTCTTGCTGATGGAGTAATTTGTACCCTCAAGATCGACACCCATCATCATTCCAGCCATACGAATATCGTTTTCTCCTTGCTCAATATCGGCAAAACTGAGAACATAATCGTAACTTGCACCTAATCTTACTTGAAGATTTTTTGGCTCTTTAATGGCACTTCCAGTAATTGTAACAACACGAGAAATAAGCGGCCTATTTTCAACCACGGCGTCAAAAATAGCCACCAATGTGCCTACATTTTGGCAAAGCACACCAACATCGGAAGCATAACCACCGGACGGAATTTCAATGCCCAGCAGTGATTTCACCAATATTTTTTCAGCACCTGAAGTGTATTTAGTTGGTATTGCCTCAATGGTAATTCGTTCGTTCTTACAAAATTTTCGCAAAAGTTCGATGGATTCTTTTTTGTCATCTTCAATTGCGATGATGGCTTTTTCAGCGCCACAAATATGCAGCAACACCTCCACACCACGAATAACTTTTGTTGGATAGGCCTGCATTAAGGCATCATCACACATAATGCCCGGCTCACATTCGGTGGCATTGACAATTAAAGTATGGCAGCCTTCAGCAAATTGCACCTTGGTATGCGTCGGAAATCCTGCGCCACCCATGCCGACAATGCCCGACAAGCGAATTTTGTTATAAATAGTATCTGGCGTGCAAAAGTCGTAATTCTCAGTGCAAGCGACAGAGTTGTCCATCCACTCGTCTTCACCATCGGATTCAATGGTGACACAAAGCGCCTCGAGGCCTGATTGATGAGCCATGACTTGATTGTCAATTGCGACAACAGTGCCGGAAATTGAAGCGTGCACCGGAGCGCAACGATCGTCATCAATGGTGGCGATTACTTGGCCTGTCAATACATGATCGCCCACACTAACGCACGGCTTGGCTTGATCGCCAATCCTTTGCTGCATAGGTAATACCACCCTATCTGGCAAGGGGATACGAATAAGGTCAATCTCCTTAGCAGGAAATGGATTTTCGAGTACTAAGCCGCCCTTGAAGGTGAAATTAGACATTCGCCAACTCCAAAACATTTGGAACAAAGGTGTTAATGGTCGGCTTAACTTCTACCATATCGATACAATCTACTGGACAAACTGGCAGACACAAATCACAGCCGGTACATTCGGAGACAATCACTTGCGTCATCACCTTAGAAGAGCCAACAAAAGCATCAACTGGGCAAGCTTGAATGCAAAGTGTGCAGCCGATGCAAACTTTCTCATCTACCACAGCAATTCGCTTGGGTTTGGTTTCACCGTGCTCTGCATTAAGCGTCAAAGTTTCCACATCCAAAAGCTCGGCCAAGGCGTCAACACCATCTTGACCGCCGGGAGGGCATTGGTTAATTTCAGCCTCGCCACTGGCAATAGCCTCAGCGTAGGGACGACAACCCGGAAAATCGCACTGACCGCACTGGGTTTGCGGCAATATCGCGTCAATCTGGTCAACCAATGGATTGCCCTCTACCTTGTAGCGAATTGCGGCATAGCCAAGCACAAGGCCCAGGGCAAGTGCCAAAATAGAAAGTATTGAAACCGCATCTAACATCAGACTAAACCAATAAAGCCCATAAAGGCCATTGACATCAGCCCTGCTGTAATCAGTGCAATTGGTACGCCTTTGAATACTTCAGGCACATTGGCGGATTCGATTCGCTCGCGAATGCCGGAAAACAATACCAAAACAAAAGAAAAACCGACCGCGGCACCAAAGCCGTATACGCCCGACTGGAGAAAGCTGTTACTTTCACCGACGTTCAGCAAGGCAACACCTAGCACTGCGCAATTGGTTGTAATAAGCGGTAAAAATACGCCGAGTGATTGGTGTAATACTGGTGAGGTTTTGTTGACAACAAGCTCTGTAAAGCCTACAACCGCAGCAATAGTGACGATAAAGGCAATGGTTCTAAGGTATTCGAGCTCAAACGGGATTAGCAAGTAAGTGTTGATCAGATAGCTAGTAATACTGGCTAAGGTGAGCACAAAAGTGGTGGCAAAGCCCATGCCGATTGCGGTGTCCATTTTGTTGGAGACACCCATAAAAGGGCACAAACCCAAAAACTTGACCAAAACAAAATTGTTGACCAATATGGTACTAACAAGGATTAATACATACTCATTCATGAGGCGAATTTTAAACTAAATACCTTCTCCATTGCCGTCCTACATCAGCCTCGGCCAAAAGAAATTTTGTTCCAAGCGCGCTCGTGATAATAATAAAGAAAAACCTTTGTCACCACTTCAATAGAGCCAATGGAGGCTGCCATCTTAAGGCTGCCTGTAATTAAGTAGGAAATAATCACCGTATCCATTGTGGCTATAATTCGCCAAGAGACCGCTTTCCAAACCGATCTAGAAGTCTTATCCTTCATCACATTACCTCTTCGAGTGTGATTTTACTAAAACTTCTGCTTCATGCCGTCGTTATTTGCCGCCACTTGATAGCAAATACTAAAGCCATGAGTATAGTCGCGCTCATTAGAGCCTTGATATTGCTCTTGCAAATCATAAGTATTAACACCAGATCTTAGCATGAATTGCAGCTGATCAAGATGTGCATTAATTCCTCGAATCTCGCCACTATAACCCCATCTTTTGCGAATCAATGTCGCCTGAGAATAGCCACGACCATCATCAAAACTAACAAAATCTAGTGCAATTAATGGGATCTTGTGCAAACTCTCTTGCAATAACTCAACATCATCTGCCGGAGTGACAACAACACCCTTGCCCGACTCAACATTACTGTCGATATCGGCAATCCATTCGTCCACACTTAGTAGCTCGATGGACTCGCCTTGTTCGTTGACAACACTAATAATTTCGCTATCTTCAACCATAGACCTTCTCCTTAAATGAGGCAATACCAATACGTTTAAAGACATCAACGAAGTTTTCGCCTTCCTCTCTATTGTCTAGGTAAATATTCACAATATCTTCGATCGCATCAACCACTTCGGCGCCAGCAATGGAGCGACCAAGTTTTCTACCGATGACTGTTTCTTGCAGCGTTTCACCAGCGAGTGTTATTTGATAAAACTCTTGCTCGTTCTTTTTTAAGCCAAGAAGTCCGATGTCGGAAATATGATGGTGGGCACAAGAATTCTCACAACCCGAAATATTGATATTTATTGGGCCAATATCGTATAACTTATCCATATCATCAAAGCGCTGCTGAACTTGCTGTGCGATTGGAATGGAAACTGCTTTCGCTAAATCGCAATAATCCGCTCCAGGGCAAGCAACCACGTGTGCCAAAGTGCCGTTGTGGGGACTCGCTAAATCACTTTTTTCCAGCTCTTGCCAAAGCGTATACACCTGATCTTGTCTAACGTATGGAAACACAAGGTTTTGGCGTTTTGTCGTTCTTAACTCCGAGTTAGAATACTTATCTGCCAAATCGGCAATCATTCTCATTTGCTCAGAAGTCGCATCACCCGGCGCTGTGCCAAGTTGCGTTAGGGAAATATTGACAACACTATAACCCGCTACTTTATGCGTTCTAACATTGTTCGTTTTCCAAATGCTGTAATTGATATCGAGCGTGTCTTTAAAATCAACCAAATCAAGTGACTCTATAGGCAGAGTAAAATCTTGTTTTAATTTTGTCAGCTCTTCCATATTGAGTTTTAATGCCGGATCGTCTTTGCCGTGCTGCCAGTCCTCATCGACCATTTTTGCGAATTCAGCCGCGCCATGCTCACGAACCAAGAACTTAATACGCAGTCGCTTCAGGTTGTCTCGTCGCCCTTTCAAATTGTAAATTCTAAGAACCGACTCAAGGTAACTAATGATGTCCTCAACTGGAACAAATGGGTGGATCTCTGGACCTACCATTGGTGCAGCGCCAAGGCCACCACCAACATAACTTGCAAAGCCTAATTCGCCGGCATCGTTTCTAACAATTTTCAGCCCAAGATCGTGAATCTGCAAGGCAGTTTCATCTAGCTTTGCGCCATTGATGGCCATTTTAAACTTACTCGGCAACCACGAAAATTCTGGATGAATATTAAACCAACGTCGAATAAGCTCACAATAAGGTCTCGCGTCTTCAACTTCATCTTCAGTTAGGCCAGAGAATGGGTCAGCGGTAATATTACGCATCGCCTTGCCACTGGTTTGAATGGCGTGCAAGCCCACCGAAGAAAGGTCGCGCAATAAATTGGCGATTTGTGGCAGCTCAATCCAGTTATATTGAATATTTTGTCTAGTTGTAAAATGACCAAATCCACGGTCATACTTATCGGCCACATCGGCCAAAGCTCTGAGTTGCTCAGTATTAAGGATACCGTAAGGGATGGCCACACGCAGCATATGAGCATGCAACTCCATGTAGAGGCCGTTTCTAAGTCGAAGACTTCTGAATTTAGCCGCGTCTAAATCACCCACTAAGTGACGATCTAACTGCTTCTCAAATTGATCAACACGTTCAACTAAGAAAGCCGTGTCATCTGTATTGTATTGGTACATAAGATTCACTCAAATAAGACATACCAACGATTATAGTATCATATGCTACATATTGCATATTTATAGAAAAAATAATACTTATATACTGGTATACTCCCAAACTATAGAAAAAAATTTCATTATTAGCTTTTTTCGGAATAGAATATGGATGCAATCGATAGAAAACTACTGGATTTGCTGCAAAAAAATGCTGAAATGACTGTACAGCAGCTATCCAAGGAAGTGCATTTATCCACAACGCCCTGCTGGAAGCGCATCAATCAACTTAAAAAACTGGGTTTTATTAACAAAACAGTGTCTTTGATTAATCGCAAGCGCGTCGGACTCAATGTCACCGCCATTGTCTTTGTCACCATTAACACCCACGACCAAGAAAAGATCAAAATTTTCGCAGAAACGATTAAAGACTTCCCGGAAGTACTTGAGTGCTACCGCATGAGTGGTGAAATCGACTATCTACTCAAAGTGATTGTCGGCGATATTGACAGCTATGATAGCTTTTATAAACGCTTAATCGAAAAGGTGCCGTTCCTCAAAGTGACTTCAAATTTCGCCATTGAAGAAATCAAATTCACCACAGAATTACCACTGGATAATTAGTAATTAACCCAGATACAGTTTAGTCATTCCGATCGCACAAACGATTAGTAGCCCACCACCCAGCCAGCGCTTAAATTGCTGATCGTTCTCCATCAACTTCGCGTGCACCTTCAAGCCGAAATAATGACCAACACCGGCTGCCGGTAATAGCATTAAGGCGTATTGCCAATCAATATGAATGTCGACCGCAACAAAGGCGCCCATTTTTATACTCACCAAGAAAAACCACAAGACGAATAAGGTGTTTCTAAGCTGCTCTTTGGCAACTTTACGCATATACACCGCAACAATCAGTGGCGCACCCGTGAGAGAGGTGCCGGAAATATATCCGCCAAGAACTAATAGAACATTATCAAGCCAGTTTTTATTTGAACTAATGCTGTAGTTAAACAACCATGTTAGTGCATAAAAACTAGTTACTGAATAAACGATCACCGTCATCACACTTGGTGGAAGGCTCAAAAGGCCGATAACGCCAACTATTTTGGCAGGCAAAATCCATCGAAGCGATTTTTTAAAATACTTCCAGTCAACTTGCCTTAACGCCTTAGCAAGAGATAACCCAGAAAAAAACAGTAAGTGTAAACCAATGATTGGCAGCCAGTCAATCGGCGAGCCAGCCACCAACAACATAAAAGGTAGACCCAAGGCCGCACCACCAAAACCGAAGCCTGTACGAACAAAGCCCGTCCAGCAAAATATTAATAAAACAAACCCGAACTGTATCGTTGAAAATTCCATCTACCCTTGGAGAATCGTAATCACAAAAAATCGTCATTATACCCAGCAGTCCAAGTTTAACTTAAGGCACAATGGACATAGTTTATACTCAATAGCAAAACACAATCACATAAGCATTGTATGAGTGATAACGGCATCATTAACTCTCTCGATAATCACCCTAAGCTAGAATCGCTCTACCAAAAAGATCGGCTAGCATTTTCGGTGCTGCTGAAGGAGGCCATTGATCTCAAACCAGAATCCGAGACCCTAAAAACTTGGCAAGCGAGGCTCAAATATAACACCAACAGTAATGTTTCCCGCACAGATAACAAACTATTGCTTGTTATCGTTATTGCACTTCTGGCAGGCATCTTTGCGAAATTTCCGGTTATTTTTTCGCTCTCAGACGATTGGTTTTATCCAAGATTTTTGCCGATCATTCTTATTACACCGATCATTCTCTATTTTGTCAACTTCAAAAACGGTGGCTTGAGAAATCGCTTCTTGCTGGCAGGTGTTGCCTTTTGCACACTCACCTCTTGGCAAATGCCAGAGAACATCAACTCCGACTCCATTACCATGTCGCAAATTCATATGCCCTTGCTTATGCTTTCTCTCCTTGGATTTGCCTTTGTTGATGCTAATTGGAGGCAAACAATCAAACGTGTTGAATACCTTGGTTATCTAGGCGAAGTGTTTATCATTACCGTGTTGATTTTGCTTGGAGGCGGTGTGCTCACTGCAATCAGCATCGGCTTATTTGAGCTGATTGGTGTCGATATCTCGCAGTTTTATATGGATTACGTCATTATTTTTGGCTTGGTGGCAGCACCCACAGTGGCTAGCTACGTTTATGACTTCGTCCTAAACAGAGAGAGTAATTTTGCCAATACCTTGTCCAGTATTTTTATTCCTCTTTTCTTTATAACGATCGTCGCCTATCTTATGGCAACCATCTACCAAGGGAAGACGCCCTATAACGACCGCGAATTTCTTATTATTTTTAACGGCTTATTGCTGGTCACTTGGGCCATGTCTGTCTTTTATATTATCGGACACAACCCGCTAAAAGACTCAAAGCTAATGAACATTGTCCATATCGGTCTACTGACTTCGACGCTAGTTGTTAATGCTATAGCACTCAGCGCCATACTCTATCGCTGGGCCGAACTGGGTACAACACCAAACCGCGTAGCGGTGACGGGCGCCAACATACTTATATTTATTCACCTAATACGAATAACTTACCAATGCGTCCAGAACAACTTCTTGGGCAACACGCAACAATCCATAGAAAGCACTATTGCAAGCTTCCTACCAATATATTCTCTGTGGTCTGTTGTGGTGGTGGTAGTACTACCGATTGCTTTTAATTTTAGGTAGAGTTAACTAGAGAGTTGCGGCTAATTTTTTAGCGCTGTTCTCAGCTACGGTTATATCTCTCGCCTCAACCATCACCCGAATCAAAGGCTCGGTACCAGAAGCCCTGATCAGAACGCGACCTTCACCGCCTAGCTCCGACTCAACAACTTTTAAAGTTTTATTCAGCTCGTCATGGCTTTCTAACTCAACCTTATCCGCTGTTTTAACATTGATCAAAACCTGTGGATATTTGATCATCTCGTTTTTAAGATCGTAGAGTGCTTTGTCAGACTTGCACAGAACTTCCAACACTTGCAATGCAGAAATAATGCCATCACCTGAAGTGGTCTTATCGAGACAAATAATATGCCCCGAACCTTCACCGCCCAAAGTAGCGCCGTGTAACTTCATTTGTTCCATCACAAAACGGTCACCCACTTTTGCCTCAATAAACTGAATACCTAAGCTAGCAAGCGCATGACGCATGCCCAAATTGGACATTTGCGTACCAATTACTGTATCGGATGGCAGTGCGCCATTAGCATGCCAAGCTTTAGCAATAATAAAGACCAATTCGTCGCCATCAACCAATTCGCCTTGATGATCAACCATTACCATGCGATCGCCATCACCATCAAAGGCAATGCCAAGATCTGCCTCGTGCTTAAGTACTTCTTGCTGCAAATGCTTGGTATCTGTTGCGCCACAATTTAGGTTGATGTTGTAACCGTCTGGCTTATTATTAATCATAATAACTTCAGCGCCTAATTCGGCAAACACATTCTGCGCAATATGATAAGTTGCGCCATTGGCGCAATCAACAACCATTGTCACCCCCGAAAGATCAATCGAACGATCAAAGGTTGATTTACAGAATTCAATGTACCGTCCAAGCGCCTGGTCATGCCTAACCGCCTTGCCAATATTTGTTGTGTCAACACTGACCATTGGCTCTTCTAGTTTTCTCTCAATGGCTTCTTGGTGTTTATCGCTTAACTTTAAGCCACTCTTGGAGAAGAACTTAACACCATTGTCTTCAAAACGATTGTGTGAAGCACTAATCACGACACCAGCCGTTGCTGCGTAAGCTTGTGTTAAATAAGCAATACCCGGTGTTGGCATTGGCCCTAGAAGGCCAACATTGACGCCCGCAGATAAAAAACCTGCCTCGAGGGCGGATTCAAATAAATAACCAGAAACACGTGTGTCCTTGCCAATAATAACGCTGGCTTGACCTTTTTCCGACAATACCGAGCCAACAGCCCAACCTAATTTTAATAGGAAGTCCGCGGTAATTGGTGCGACGCCAACTCGCCCTCTAATGCCATCAGTACCAAAATATTTATTCAAAACTACTCCCTAAAATTCTTAATTTGCTGCCACACAGTCAACGCATCTTTTGTCTCAGCAACATCATGTGCGCGAATAATATTGGCGCCATTTTCCACAGCAACCAAAGCTGCAGTCACACTTCCGATCATGCGCTCATTTACCGACTTATCGCCTAGCAACGCGCCAATCATTGACTTGCGTGACAAGCCCGCCAAAATTGAAACACCGAATTCGTGAAATTCCGATAGGTTTTTTAACAAAGCAATATTGTGGCCTAAATTCTTACCAAAACCAAAACCAGGATCTAGTGTAATCGCCTCTGGTTTAATGCCAACCGATGCACAAGCTGTAATACGCTCTTTAAAAAAGGCCTTTACATCTTCAACCACATTTTCGTAAGTTGGATTTTCTTGCATGGTTCTTGGTGTGCCTTGCATATGCATCAAACACACGCTCACACCAAGAGATCCTGCCATTTCAAGGGCGCCGTCGGCTTGCAACGCATAGACATCATTAATAATGCTGGCGCCAGCCTCAACCGCTCTTTGCATAACAATGGGTTTTGAGGTGTCGATAGATATGGGCACATTGATCTTTCCGCTTAGGGCTTCAATCACCGGCAGCACGCGCCCCAACTCATCCTCAGCATTAACTGCTGGCGATCCAGGGCGAGTTGACTCACCACCAATATCGATAATATCAGCGCCTTGCTCGACCATTAATTGCGCTTGAGCAATGGCACTCTCGGCATCAAAAAAACGACCGCCATCAGAAAACGAGTCTGGCGTGGTGTTTAGCACGCCCATGATCATTACCTGTTGTTCGCTCACGCCAACCTCGGTTTAAGCAAATTGTTCTGGCGTGCTGCCAGTCATCGGCTCATCCTTAACAGGTTTGACTTCTGGCGCTACTTCGCCAGTGCCAAGCTCAGAAGAGGCCTCGTCAGAGTCTACTACAGCCGCCGGCACACGCATTGGCTTTCTTGCCATCAAGTCATCAATTTGACCGACGTCGATGGTTTCAATCTCAACCAAGGCTTTGGCCATAGCGTCAAGAATGTCTCGATTTTCTTCAAGAATTTTGTAGGCCACAGAGTAGTTGGTGTCAATAATTTTACGAATCTCTTCGTCAACTTTATTAAAAGTTTCTTCAGAAATATGCTTATGTTGAGTCACTTGGCGACCTAAGAACACTTCACCCTCTTCCTCACCATAGGACATTGGCCCCATGACCGATGACATACCCCAAAGTTTGACCATCTTATGGGCGATTTCTGTTGCGCGTTCGATGTCATTACTAGCACCTGTTGTTACCGCATCTTCGCCATAAACAATTTCTTCAGCAATTCGGCCGCCAAATAAAGAGGCCACTTGGCAGTTAAGTTTGCGCTTGGAAATACTGTAACTGTCCTTTTCAGGCAAGAACATTGTGACACCAAGTGCTCGCCCTCTTGGAATAATACTTACTTTATAAACTGGGTCGTGCTCTGCCACCAAACGACCAACAATCGCGTGTCCCGCCTCATGATAAGCTGTCATTTCTTTTTCAGAATCGTCCATCACCATGCCTTTACGTTCTGTGCCCATCATGATTTTGTCTTTGGCTTTCTCGAACTCTTGCATGCCAACCAAGCTTTTCTCCTGCCCGGCAGCAATCAAAGCCGCCTCATTGGTCAAGTTTGCTAAATCTGCACCCGAGAATCCCGGTGTGCCACGGGCAATATCCATTGATTTCACATTTTTTGCAACCGGTAGCTTACGCATATGCACTTTCAGAATCGCATCGCGGCCTTTAATATCAGGCAAGCCAACAGTCACCGTACGGTCGAATCGACCAGGTCTTAGTAAGGCCGGATCAAGAACATCCGGTCTGTTGGTTGCAGCGACAACAATAATGCCTTCTGAGCCTTCAAAGCCATCCATTTCAACCAGCATTTGGTTGAGTGTTTGCTCACGCTCATCATGACCGCCGCCCATGCCAGCACCACGCTGACGACCGACGGCATCAATCTCATCGATAAAAATAATACAAGGAGCGTTCTTTTTCGCTTGGTCAAACATGTCACGCACACGAGATGCACCAACACCCACAAACATTTCAACAAAGTCAGAACCTGAAATGAAGAAAAACGGCACGTCGGCTTCACCCGCAACCGCTTTCGCTAGTAAGGTTTTACCGGTGCCCGGAGGGCCTACCATTAATACGCCTTTTGGAATCTTGCCACCCACTTTTGTAAATTTAGAAGGGTCGGATAAAAAGTCAACCAATTCACTAACCTCTTCTCTGGCCTCATCAACACCAGCGACGTCGTCAAAAGTGACGTGCGACTCGTCTTTGGTAATTAAGCGCGCCTTTGACTTGCCAAACGACATTGGATTTTTGCCACCCATGCCACCGCCTGCGCCGCGCATTGTGTACAAAATAACACCAATTAACAATAAGATTGGCGCCAGTGAAATAATCAGTTGTTTGAAAAAGCTATCCTGCTCAGGTGGTGTTGCAATAACCGCAACGCCATTATTTAATAAGTCACCCATCAAGCCTAGATCGCCAGGGCTGTATGTACTAAACTGCTCACCGGTACCACTGACACCGCTGATATTACTGCCAGCAATAGTGACGCTGGAAACGTTGCCCTGATTGACGCTTTGAATAAATTGCGAATAGCTAATCTGAGTTTTTTTGTCTTCAACTTGGAAAGTGCCAAAAAGAGAAGCCAACACACTGCCTAATACAAGCCAAAGTAGGATATTTTTATACATAAAACAACAACAAAAAATTAATAAAATTAAGGGGGATAACTATACCCTATTGTGCACTTATATAGGGGCCTGATGCGGTTTTTTCAAGGGGCCTTTGCATAATTATTGATGATCGACAGAAAGTTGGTTTTTTGCCGAAAAAATGATTTTCTTAAATCTTGCTCCCGCAAAGCCAAATCTTGATCGATATAATTACAAGCGGGCAAAGGAGAGTGTTTTGATCATTAATCTTAATTAAGTAAGACCCTCTTCAATGGTTTGATGCCAAATTATTCTCGAATATGACATAATGGGCTAGGTTCAGATATTACGCCACTTTCTGACCTTCTCCTGACCGTAATCTTGCTATGAAAATCAAACCAGAACAACTCACTAAACACTTAAGCGATGGCTTGGCGCCCATCTACTTTGCCTTCGGCCCTGAAATTCTCTTGGTTGAGCAAAGCTTGAGCAACATCAAGAGGGCCTCTCTTGGGTGTGGCTTTGCAGATCGAGTGCGCTTTGATATTGATGGCAATTTTGCTTGGGACAAGATTTTCGCAGAAATTGCCAACACCTCATTGTTTGCGCCGCAACGCGTTATTGAATGTCATTTCAGTACGGGAAAAATAGGCGTCAAAGGATCCAAAGCACTGTGCGAAATTACCGAGAGCCTACCAAGCGACATTCTGCTGATTATTTCAGCAGGAAAGCTCGATATGGCGCAGCAAAAAAGCAAGTGGTTTAAGTTACTTGAGAAAAAAGGCGTTGTTCTTCAGCATTGGGAAGTGCAAAGCGACCACCTGGTTGGCTGGATTCTCAATCATATGGAGCAATTAAATTTAGTGGCCGACAAAGAAGTTGCTAATGCGATTGCCTACTGCACCGAGGGCAACTTACTAGCATCGATGCAAGAGATTCAAAAATTACAAATTGCCTATCCGGACGGCAAAATTGACACTCAGGATTACTTAAAACAGATTGACCAACAATCTCATTATTCGGTTTTCGGCCTAATTGATGCCGCACTCAAAGGGGATGCTGCTAAAGTTAATAAAGTTTTTAATTCATTGTTAGACGAGGCAACACCGCTGATTGTGATTATTTCCTCGCTTTATCGTGAAATCAAAGCCCTGTCAATAATGGCGGTTGAACTGCAGCACAATCAGTCCATAGACGCGATATTGACAAAACACCGGGTTTGGCAAAAAAGAAAACCATTGATTACAAGCGCACTGAAAACACACCCCTATCAACGCCTACAAAAACTGACCTTATCGCTCGGGCGTATTGACCGCTCACTCAAAGGTATGGATAATCTTAATGTTTCTGATGAACTCAGAACTGTGCTCATCACATTAGCTGGAAAAACCCAATGGACTCAATAGTAAAATTGATTGCAACACTAGGCAAAAAAGCCAGAAAAGCCTCAAAAAGTTTACGTGGTGCAAGCACTGAGCAAAAAAATTCTGCGCTTTTACACATTGCAAGCAATATTCAAAAAAACAAAAACTCGCTTCTCATCGAGAATGAGAAAGACTTGGCGCACGGAAAAACTCACGGCTTAGATGAGGCGCTACTCGATCGATTAATGCTTGACGACGAGCGCATTGCAGGCATTATTGAGAGTCTAGAACAAATCGCTGCTTTGCCTGATCCAGTTGGCGAAATCACCGACCTCAAATATCGTCCAAGCGGTATTCAGGTAGGCAAAATGCGTGTACCAATTGGCGTGATGGGTATTATTTATGAATCTCGCCCCAACGTCACTATCGACGCCGCAGCACTGTGCCTAAAATCTGGCAACGCTGTTATTCTGCGCGGTGGCTCTGAAGCCATCCATTCCAATTTAGCTTTATACGAGTGTGTCAAAAGTGGCCTTAGCGATGCAGGACTTGATTCGAATGCCGCACAATTAATTGACACCGCCGATAGACAAGCGGTCTTAGAGTTGGTTAAAGCCTATGAGTATGTGGATGCCATCATTCCAAGAGGCGGCAAGGGGTTGATTAAGAATGTCACAGAGCATGCAAGAATGCCTGTAATTAAACACCTTCACGGCGTTTGTCATACGTACTTGGACAGAGATGCCAATTCTCAAAAAGCAATAGAAATTGCCTTTAATGGCAAAACGCGACGCTACGGGGTTTGTAACGCCACTGAAACATTGCTGGTTCACAAGGATTTAGCGGCAGATGTACTGGAACAACTGATAGACCTTTATGTCGATAAAGGAGTGGAGCTACGCGGCTGTGAAAAAACCCAGCAACGCTCAAACAAGGTAATCGCCGCCACTGAAGAGGATTGGAGCGAGGAATACCTGGCACCTATTTTATCGATTCGCATTGTTGACTCCCTTGACGAAGCTATTGCGCATATCGATCAATACGGATCCTCTCATACCGAGACTATTGTTAGTGAAAGTATTACTCGTTCGCGCAAATTCTTGACCGAAGTCGACTCGTCATCGGTGATGGTGAACGCCTCTACCGGGTTTGCAGATGGCTTTGAATACGGCCTTGGCGCAGAGATTGGAATCAGTACAGACAAATTCCACGTACGCGGCCCAGTTGGTCTCGAAGGCCTCACCTCACAAAAATACATTGTTTTCGGAGACGGACACACAAGAGCATGACAATTGAACAATCACTAGCTATCTTCGAGCGTGGTGCAGATGAAATTCTACCGCTTGAAGAGCTAAAGAAAAAACTCGCAAAAAACAAACCGCTACGCATTAAAGCGGGCTTTGATCCTACTGCACCCGATCTTCATTTGGGTCATACAGTGCTCATCAATAAGCTTAGACAGTTGCAAGATTTGGGTCATGACATTATTTTCCTGATTGGTGACTTCACCGGCATGATTGGCGACCCAACAGGTAAGAATGTCACGCGCAAGCCACTAACCAAAGAACAAGTGCTGAATAACGCCAAAAGTTACCAAGATCAAATTTTTAAAATTCTTGATAAGGACAAAACACAAATACGATTTAATTCGGAGTGGATGAATGAAATGAGTTCTGCCGATATGATTAGCTTGGCCTCGAAACTCACTGTGGCGAGAATGTTGGAGCGTGATGACTTTTCAAAACGCTACAAATCAGGACAATCTATTTCCATCCATGAATTCCTTTATCCATTAGTGCAGGGTCATGACTCGGTTGCATTAGAGTCCGATGTTGAGTTGGGCGGTACCGATCAAAAATTCAACCTTTTGATGGGAAGAGAGCTACAAAAACAAGCCGGTCAAGAACCTCAAGTCATTCTTACAATGCCTATTCTAGAAGGTCTGGACGGTGTTCAAAAAATGAGTAAATCTCTGGATAACTACATAGGTATCGATGACACACCCGATGACATGTTTGGCAAAATTATGTCGATATCAGACGACTTAATGTGGCGCTACCTTGAACTCTTAAGCTTTGAGTCTCTAGAGACAATTGCCGAATGGAAAGTGGAAGTTGAAAATGGTGAAAATCCAAGGAATATTAAATTTCGCCTAGCCGATGAAATCATTACCCGTTTTCATGACAAAGCGGCGGCCGAACAAGCACAGCAAAACTTTATCAATCGCTTTGCAAAAAACCAAATTCCAGATGAAATGGACGAATTCGAATTTGATTCTGGCATCAAAATTGCCAATGCATTGAAAGACGCCAATCTGGTCAATTCAACTTCCGACGCATTTCGCATGATTAAACAAGGTGCGGCTAAAATTAATGGTGAAAAAATCACCAATAGAGATCTTGAGCCAGAAAAGGGGACGGCTGTTTATCAAGTTGGAAAACGCAAGTTTGCGCGCATTACAATCACTTAACACTCCTGTATAATTACAGCTCTGGGGATGACATGGCTTCGACGAGGAGTTGGATCTCAAGGACGCATGCCGAGGATAAGGATTGCTCGTAAAAACGCTCTTTAAATAATAGTTGCAAACGAAGACAACTACGCTTTAGCAGCATAATGCTAACCGTTACTTAGAGGTTGTCTGTACTTTTGGGATAACGGTCGCTTACAGACTCGCCACTATTGTTAGTTTAGGACAATAGGGTTAAAACCCAATCTGAAATCGCTTGATGCATCCCTGTTGGTCGGGTGGCACGTAGTTAAAACAATAGACCATTACTAAGCATGTAGACTTCTTGACTGAAGGTTTTCGGACGCGGGTTCAATTCCCGCCATCTCCACCACTTCCTGTATTCATAACATCTCATAAAGTCCTAGGTTTTGAATACAGACCCTATCACACAGGCATTAAACAGATCGAATAGATGCAGCCCAGACACAAAAGGTACTCCTGGAACTATTAGTCAAGAGGGTTTCGAGAGTGCGCTTTTTTATTAGTGGTAGAGTTTTGCTAGGGGGTAATACAGTCTCACTCAAATAGTAGAAAGATTCGATCTATTCAATATCAAGCCAATTTTCCTTTCAACTTCCTATAACCAGGACAATAATGGTATCCATTTCCTTTGGTTCTTGAGCAAATAACCGACTGCCATTCATGCCACTCTTTCGCCAACTCGGGAATTTTCACCTGTAGATTGTTAGTTTTGGATGTTCGCCTACCTGAGCAAAAAGGACATTCGAAGTCTTTACCCTAGAGTAGATTTTTTTCTAGAATTCTTTGCGAGTAACCTATAAAATCAATTATTTGTGATTAATATTTATCAATGATTTATCAAATTTTCGGCATTATTTTTCCTGTAGTTGCGATTGTTTTGGCAGGGTATTTCTACGCGACCAAATATCAACCAAATATGGATTCTGCTAACAGCATCAACATCAGTATTTTCCTCCCAGCTCTTATGTTTTCCGTTTTATCTAAGCAGTCATTTCATTTACAAAATTATCAAGAATTAGCAATATCTGCCACATTGATTATCCTTGGTTCTGGCTGTATAGCTTGGCTTGTAGCCAAGGCATTAGGCTTTAATATTAAAACGTTCGTGCCACCGATGATGTTTAACAACACCGGAAATATTGGCCTACCAATTGCAGTACTGGCTTTTGGTGAGGCTGCGCTTGGTGCCGCAGTGGTGTTATTTGCGATTGAAATGCTTTTA
>LWDU01043086.1_pt1 | contig 36612 bp, 34 predicted proteins | sample 727161 | NCBI WGS metagenome assembly LWDU01 (sample SAMN04566230, study PRJNA314399) | hydrothermal vent metagenome | isolation source: deep sea hydrothermal plume seawater | place: Mexico: Gulf of California, Guaymas Basin | collected 2004-07-11 | reverse complement strand
ATGATGATCCTGCCAATGAGTGGTTTTATCAAATCAAAGGCGATATGATTTTAAAAATCGCCGATGAAGGCGGCATTTATGACGTACCTATTTGTGAGGGTGAGGTCTTTATGCTACCACCCCATATTCTTCACGCCCCGCAACGCCCGCAAGTTGGCTCGATCGGTATAGTTGTAGAAGGCGCCCGCCATGCCGGAATGCTTGAAGGCTTTGAGTGGTTTTGCTTTGAGTGTGAAAGTCGCGTCCATCGTGTTGAGGTGCCGCTTGATGGCCCCGAAGGGATTGTCCACAAGTTACCGAAAATATTTGAATCATATCATAATGACATAAGTGCAAGGACTTGTTCTGAATGCGGCGCACTACATCCCGGGAAAGGAAAGCCACCAGAAGGTTGGGTTGGCTTATAGGGTACGTCATACTATTCCCAAGACGTAAATTAGAGTTAGCTTGTTAATCGGTCAACACAGCCAACGGAGGCCAATTAGCGATTACCATGCTGATTTATTTGGGTAGCTTGCAGTAGAATAATGGAAGTTAAATACTTGATCAATCCATCTCCAACGATTTCTGTAGTGATACCTACCCTGAACCGTTGCTATACACTTCATCGTGCGATCGATTCTATTTTGAAACAAACCTCATCAGTAAATGAAATCATTATTGTTGATAATGGGTCAACCGACGGTACTCGCGACATGATCCAGTCGGATTTTGCAATGGTTACTTACGTTACGGAACTAAAACGCGGCGTTAGCGCAGCCCGCAATAAAGGGATTTCGATTGCCAATGGCCAATGGATAGCACTTCTTGATTCTGATGACGCCTGGCTGCCAGCAAAGCTAGAGCAACAGTTAAAGGCATACGATGATAATAAAAATATCCGTCTAATTCATACTGATGAAATTTGGTACCGAAAAGGAAAACGTGTCAATCAGATGAAGAAACACAAAAAAAGGGGTGGAAATATTTTTGAGTATTGCCTTCCTCTTTGTTGTATTTCTCCAAGTAGTGTTCTTTTGCATAAAGACTTAGTTGAAGATGTTGGGTTATTTGACGAGAATTTACCTGCATGTGAAGATTATGACATGTGGCTGCGGATTACCGCAAAGGAGCCGGTTTTATATGTAGATGAACCCCTTACTGTTAAGTATGGTGGTCACGAAGATCAATTGTCGTCTAAGTATTGGGGAATGGATCGTTTTCGTATTCAATCTCTTGAAAAAATATTAACTAATAAATTACTGACTTCTTCTCAGGAAGTTGCTGTGCGCACAGAAATGAAACGTAAGATCAATGTATTAATTCAGGGTGGAATAAAGCGAGGCAATACAGATATTGTAGATACATATTCAAAAAAACTGAAAAGCTGGGCCGATGGGAGATATTCGCTTAACTCCAGCCCACAAGAGGTTTTGTTATGATAGGCGCACCTGCAATCCGTTGGGTCATTGCGTTGAAGTCAGAAGCTAAACCAATTATTGAAAAATTAGACATGGTGCCTTCAAAAAAAGGAATAGATTTCCCAGTTTATAGAGATAAAAAGGGGTATCATTGGCTTATAATATCAGGTATAGGTCGAGCACGATCAGCTGCTGCCACCAATTATCTCCAGCAGGAAAGCGACGCCCCTCCATGGTCAGCCTGGATAAATATTGGTATTGCAGGATACGGCTATGACAGTTACGGCGCTCTTTATTTGGTTGATAAGATTACTCTTGAAAAATCAAACCTTGTTGCTTATCCGGGTGTAGCTTTTTCAACAAATCTTCCTCGAGCGGGGCTGTTGACCGTTAACAAGCCAAAAATGGATTATAGTGAGTCAAACCTTATTGATATGGAAGGATACGCTTTTTATGAAGCTGTAAATAAATTTTCCTGCCGTGAATTATTACTACTTTTAAAAGTCGTTTCGGATGGACCTAAATCAAACGTGAAAGAACTTACTTCAGGAAAGATTTCAAAACTAATTTCGGGTAATATTGAAAATATACTGAGCTTGGTAGTGCAATTGGAGGATTTCTCAAAATTAGAATTTAAGCGACTAGTACCACCAGATATTTGCCGCCAAATTAAAGAGAAATGGCACTTTACTGTCTCCCAGGAACATCAGCTTAGTATTTTAGTGCGACGTTGGACGTCCCTATTTAAGGAAAACGCTCTATTTTCTGAGATCAAAAATCAAAAAAGTTCGAAATCTGTAATCAGTTACTTATCTAAGGTTTTAGATGAATATGAAGTGGATTGGGGGCAGAGTTGATCGATACCATTTATTTTGAGGAAGATATCAGCGAACATCCACGTACTTTATCGATATTAGCTAAGTTTAAAGCAGCTCGAACGATTCCAATTAAAAGATTTGGAGAACTTTTTAATCAGCGGAAGCAAAATTTTCGGATCCAGAAAAGTAAACCTTCATTGATTTTGGCGCAAAAACATAACGGACACGTTCTGCAGGCGCCTGGAGGTTTTGGCATAGGTGGAACGAAGAACTTTTACTTCTCCCATATGTATAATTGTGTATATGACTGTCGTTATTGCTTCCTGCAGGGAATGTTTTCTTCGGCAAATTATGTTGTTTTTGTGAATTTCGAAGACTTTGACAAACAAATTGAACGGATTATCAATCAACACCCAGAAGAAACTGTGACATTCTTTTCTGTATTCTCCCAATTTTTAAAAATTATCCCGGTTCGCTTTTGGAGTTCCGGACGAAAAGTATTCAAGTTAATCCACTAACGTCCATGAAGGCAATTTCAAACTGTGTTATTGCCTATAGCCTCATGCCAGAAGTTATGTCTGTTGCTTTGGATAATAAGGCGCCATCGATCAAGAGACGCATTGAAACAATGTCCAAATTATCCAAGCAAGGTTGGAAGATTGGATTAAGATTTGATCCCCTTATTCACGGTGAAAACTGGCGGACACTTTATGAAGAATTAATTGAAGATGTGTTCAAGATCATACCGCAGAAATCAATTCATTCTGTTAGCTTTGGTCCTCTTCGATTTCCAAAGGCGATGCACCGAGACATTTTTAAGCTCTATCCTGAAGACCCTCTTTTTTCAGGGCCTCTACAACAGAGAGGGCCCATAGTTGCCTATAGGCAAGAAATTGAGAATGAAATGGCAGATTTTTGTCGTCAGATGTTTGCCAAATTTATTCCTGACAGTATTATTTTTCAGTGTACACCAGAAGGACAGTCTCCTGAGCTAGAAAATAATGAAAGACAGACATATTCTAATAACGGGTAGTTCAAGTGGAATTGGTCGCGCTACTGCTCAGAAACTTCTTGAGGCGGGTGCGGTAGTTTATGGTATTGCCCGTAATCACGAGAAGTTTCAGCCAGATACTAAACGTTATAAACCTCTGACTATTGACGTTACTGATCTCAAAGCCCTTCCAGGACAACTTTCAGACCTGTTGGCTACACAACCAGAGATAGACGGTCTGATCAGCAATGCGGGTTATGGTAGTTTTGAAGGATTTGAGAATTTTTCCCCGGAAAAAATTTTTTCTTATATAAATGACAACTTAACATCGCACTTAGTTGTCACGCGTTGTTTGCTGCCGCACTTTAAAACTAAGAATAGAGGAGATGTTATTTTCATTGGATCTGAGGCAGCTCTGGAAGGGGGGAAAAGGGGTAGCCTTTATTGTGCCACAAAATTCGGATTACGGGGATTTTCTCAGTCAATAAGACAAGAAAGTGCTAATAAAAATATTCGTGTGACATTGATTAATCCTGGGATGGTTAGAACGTCGTTCTTCGATGATTTAAATTTTCAGCCTGGAGATGATGATGAGAACGCTATCGAGCCAACAGACATTGCAGATATAATAATAAATATTTTGTCAATGCGTTCTGGTACGGTCGTTGATGAAATCAACCTAACGCCTCAGAAGAAGGTTATTATCTTTGATTGATATGTACTCCAAAAAATGTACGAGAATTATGTAAACCCTATTGATCCTCTTGCCGGTAAGGCGATAGTGAGTGTCGTTCGAAATCAGTACCGACGGGACAATCGAGCCAGCATTTCCTACATTCCATTACTGCGCCAAAGCGAGAAATCGTCGCGTTCTGCTAAAGCTCTGCTGGCGTGTCACTTTCGAAGGTAGAGCGGACGCCTTTTGATGGGTTTAATTCCGGTAGCTTTTAGCCACAAGCGGACATTGGAGAAGTGAGATTCGTTATTTCATTTCATTTTTTTCAAAGGAGGCTCGCAGTGCCATTTTGTCGATTTTTGCCGCCGGTGTTTTGGGGAGCGAGTCAACTATAAGTACTTCGGATGGCACTTTGAACTTTGCGAGATTTTCTTTGCAATAGTCGATAATATCATTTGCCGTAACCGTTGCTCCTTCCGTTGTTACAACGAAAGCTTGGATGGCTTCGCCGCGATGAGAATTCGGCACGCCGATAGCGGCGGCTTCTTGAATTTCTGGGTGGGCGAAAAGGATTTCATCGATCTCGCGGGGAAACACATTGTAGCCGCCGACATTGACCATATCTTTCTTGCGGTCAACAATAGTTATTCGGCCCATTTCATCAATAGAACCTATATCACCGGTATAGAGCCAACCATCCCGAATGGCGTTCGCCGTTTCTTCGGGTCTGTTCCAATAGCTGGTGATCATTTGAGGGCCGCGGATTCGTAGTTCTCCAGCTTCACCTACTGGCATGACATCAACACCCGTTTCAGGATCGACTGCCTCGACATCAGTCATCACACACGGCAGGCCGACAGATCCAATCTTGTTGGGTTGATCACTAGGATTACCGCTTAGTGGAGCCGCCTCTGACATTCCCCATAATTCATGCACCGTGTTCCCCGAGACCTCTTCCCATGCAGCAATCGTTGCATCGGCAAAGGCTGATCCGCCCCCAAGGCAAAGACGCAGTTGACTAAGATCGGTTTCTTTCAATGTTGGTACAGCTAATAAAGCATTGTAGATAACAGATGGGCCACCGGCAAAAATCGTCGCTTTGGTCCGTGCAATCTCAGAGATCACGACATCCGGTATAAACTTAGGTACCAAAACAATCGTATTGCAGCCATACATCGGTGCAACCAAAGAAACGCACCACCCCCAAATATGGGATACCGGCGCTACATTGAGCCAAATGTCACCGGCAATTGATGTGCTGTATAATCCATCCATCGATTTTGCCATTGCCAGCATCATTGCATGCGAATGGATGGCTCCTTTAGGTAACCCTGTCGTGCCACCTGTATAGGCCAAAAGCGCTAGATCGTTATTTTCAGGCATTGGATCTGGCAGTTTTAAGTCTCGCTTGCCGCGCCATTGATTAATGTCAACGCGTTCGTCGTCGAACGTGTAAAAATGAGTGACACCATTCGCCTCAGCTAAGGGCGCCAGAATTTCGACATGACTGACATCGCAAAGGATGACTGTTGGTGAAGCGTCTTCTATCAAGGGCCGAAGCTCGTTCTCGGTGTAAAGTGGATTGAACATGACAACTTGAGCCCCGGCCGCCCAGACTGCATTTGCGGCTACAGCGATCTCAATTGAATTGGCCTTTAGAATAATGACCCGTTCATTCTTGGCACCCATCTCAATTAAATTATTAGCTAAACCCGCGACACAGGCATAATAATCGGCAAAGGTAATTTCATTTTCACCACTAATGACAGCAGTATGGTCTGGATGTTCTTTTGCCGCATGGGCGAGCATGTGAACCATAGATTCAAATTCAGGACGTTGTAGCTCTGGCGCCCGCTGTGAATTCTCATTAGTCATAAAAATTACTCCTCTCTAATTTTTTGGATTAAATTCTCCGATCCAGCGGCGTTGCTTCTCGTAGTTCTTTGGCAGCGTTTCCTCTGCAACCATCGCCTCAAGACGTTTTAGTTTTTCTGGTGTTTCTTCAGAAATTTCATCGACCCACTTTTTTAACAAGTCTTCATAATCGTTACCCACAGGACAAACATCGGCGCAGCGGCGGCAGCCGGTAATAATGCCACTGCCACGCAACATCGCCTGAAAAATCTCGGAGGATTCCATGCCGCGCAGTTTGGCAATCTGCTGCAACTGATCCTCTTCTGTCAAAATACTGGTGAGGTAATTCGACATAAACTCAAACCCAAAGGGCGAGCGATATGTGTCGCAGCTCTGCCAATCCCGATCCCAATGTTGGACGGCATCTGCCGGACATGCTGAGAGGCAGCGTCCGCATTCTGGTCCAAGACATAATGCGTCATCCATTTTTTTATCGGGTTCGATATCAGCTGATGTCATCACCAAACCGAGAATAACCCGTGGGCCATATTCCGGCGTAATCAATTGGTGGTTTAGGCCAAGTGTGCCAAGCCCCGCTTCGACAGCAGCGTGCTCCGCAGATAAGGGATGGGTCGCCTGCGTATCTTGGCTCTTGGTATATTTAAGCGGATCAACATGGTGATAAGGAACCATCAAGGCCGGTGCTCCGTTGTCTTCCATCCAAAACACCAGATCGAGCGCCAGCTCTTCTAAAGCTGAGATTAACAGCTCATCACCATAGAATTTATGTTGATCATTCCAGGCAGGCAGGCGAGAGGTTGCAAAGCTAATGCGTTTGGCCAGCACGATTACCCGAGCACCGTCGATCTCCGTGATATGAGAAGGCGTGCGTGGATTTTCAGAATTCGGCGGAAATTGATCCATCAGGCCACCATCAGCTATGCCTACAAGATCAACACCAAGCTCTTTGGCTTTCGTTTTAATGGCCTCTGAAGTTAGCGATGTTGGGATCAGGTCGTTCATGTCGTTTGTTCCGCTTTAAATTTCCTGCGCTGTGCCTTGGCTGCCTTACCTGTATAACCATCGGGGCCGACCCAGCGAACATTCCAATAGTTTAAGCCCGGTATTTCATCAACTTGTTTTCTGGCGGCTTTATAGGACTTCCCCTTGGCAATGCGTTCGGGCGTATTCTCTGGTATTTCCTTTTGTGGTTTGGCTAGAAATTCGTGATAGTCATCGCCAACGGGGCAAACAGCCGTGCATCGTGGACAGGTGCCAAAACAGCCCCAGACGCGGGTAAGTCCTTGCCAGTAATGCAGAAGGTCTTTCGAGTTTAGAATTTTCTCTCGGTTTTTATCATCCGCTTCGATAAATTTATGGAATAGATCGGCGGCACCATAAAAGCCCGTTGTTTGCGCTTCGATTGAGCATTGGCGCTTATCAATATGAAAATGTAATACAGCATCGGTCGGACATGCATAGAGACAGCGCGAACATCCCTCGCCAATACAGAGTTGTTCGGTCATTGGCGTTCCCGGTTCCAGTTCTGCATCGGTCACAACGACCGCCAGATTTACGCGCGGCCCGTATTCAACACACATGAAATTAACACCTAATCCCAGCGTTCCCATTCCCGCTTCAACAGCGAGATGACGTAAGCTAAGATGACCATAAGTACCAGACTTCAATTCCCAATCGTTTGAATTGTTGTTCATGACAAGACCAAAATGGCCGCGTTTTTCCAGCTTTTCTGAGACACGTCTAGCGATCTTATCGAGCCGTCGGTTAATCATCATATTCATCATCTGATAGGGTTCGGGCTCTCGGGTTCGAAAGCTTGCTACCGGGACACGAAGTGCCAAAACAATGACGCTTTTGGCATCAGGTGACATACGCTCGGGCGTTTGCGGCCAACGGGGGTCGGGTGGAAAGGCGTTCAGCGTCTCCGCACCTGCGATACCAGCCAGGTCGGCCCCACAGTCTTTTGCAATTTGAATAACATCGAAAGACGTTAACTTCATCATTTCACTCATACGAAAAAAACCCATACTAATGTGTTTGGAAATAGTTAAGTTGTGGGCCCCTTACTTTCTAACAATGATTCCATACAAACCCATAACAGTTCCTCCCGGTTTTGTTTTTTTACCGGAGCAGCAATTGTCATTTCCCCGACATATAGGGAAAACAACAGCCAAGCCTTGGCTTCTGCAATTTTTGGATCGGCATAAATTTCTGCAAACAGGCCCCGCATATAATCCATCCGCCGCTCATCTTCCTGGGCAATGATATGCCGTATTTTTGGATCTTTACGTCCCCATTCCCGGAGCGCTAATTCGAAATTTAACTGATCACCATATCGCTTAAAAATAATGTCAGACATGTGTTTCAGACGGCGTTTGGCATCTCCGCCAACCCGCTTAACTTCGTTAAAGACGACCTCGCTTCCGGTCTCTTCCCAGCGCACCAGCATTGCTTTCAGCAAGTCCTCACGGTCTTTGAAATGCCAATAGAAACTCCCCTTGGTAACCTTTAGATCACGCGCCAGGGCTGCAACGGTAACTTTGTCGATGCCTTCTTTGGAAAGTTTTTGAAGGGCAAAATCGATCCAGTCTTTGCGACTTAGGTTGGATATCGGCTTATCCATAATATTCCTGCAATTTATTAAGTCGAAATATTGTCTATACTTTATTTAAACCATACCCTAAGGTATGGTGTTTCAAAATGCAATAGCGGGATAATGGACGTTACCGGTTTAAAACATATATTAGGTAATTATCGGGTGCCAATTGAAGAAATTCTTTTGTCCAATACAAATAATGTCTGGTTTTGGGGTGCAGAAGGGACATTAATATCAGATCATAAAATCTAAATATCGTTTACAACATTGGAATATAAAATCATATTATAAAACTATGATTGAATATTAATTAGTTTCTAACGAAAGGAAGAAACAAAAATGTTATTTGGTATCCCTCGAACTATTTATAAAGAAGAACATGAGATTTTTCGGAATAGTGTCGCACATTTTTTAGAAAATGAAGTACTACCAGTGTATGAAGAATGGGAAGAAGCAGGTAGAACGCCACGAGAAATTTGGTTGAGGGCGGGTGAAGTCGGTCTTTTAGGTACTAGTACGGCAGAAGAATATGGCGGCATGGGAGGTGATTTTCTTTTTGATGCAATCGTACTTGAAGAACTTGGACGCTATGGAGTTTCTGCCCCATCCTTTGATATGCACGCCTATATTATTGCCCCAATTTTGAATAATTTTTGCACAGAAAAGCAGAAAAAAAAGTGGCTACCAAAAATGGTTAGTGGGGAGTGGATCTCAGCAATTGGTCTAACGGAACCCGGCGGCGGTAGTGATATGAAAGAAATCAAAACTAATGCTAAAGTTGATGGTGATTCTTATATTATCAACGGCTCAAAAACATTTATCACTAATGGCCATATTGCTGATTATGTACTTCTGGCGACTAAAACTGACCCATCAATAGGTGCAAAGGGTATCTCTATGTTTTGGGTTGATATGTCTCTACCTGGGGTTAATCGCGGTAAAAATTTGAAGAAAATTGGCAATAAAGGTCAGGATACCGCTGAATTATTTTTTGATGACGTACGTGTTCCGGCATCCAATATGGTTGGGGAATTGAATAACGGTTGGTCTTTATTAATAGATGGTTTGGCACAAGAGAGGCTCGTTGTCGCTCTTCGTTCCATTGCTATGGCTGAGGTCGCGGTCGATCAGACTATTGAATATACAAAACAGCGCAAAACATTTGGGCAGACTGTTTTTGATTTTCAGAATACTCAGTTTAAACTGGCTGAGATGTCAGCAGATGTTGAGGCAGGACGTCCGTTTATTGATCGATGTATTGAACTTCATGTTGAAGGCGGTGTTACACCAGAATTAGCGGCAAAAGCAAAACTCTGGGCCACGGAATTGGCTGACCGCGTGTTAGATGAGTGCCTGCAATTGCATGGCGGTTATGGTTATATGTGGGAATTTCCGATAGCCCGTGCATGGGCTGATGCCCGTGTACATAGGATTTATGCGGGAACTAACGAAGTAATGAAGTATATCATTGCTAAAAAATTATAGCTCATAACTCATGTGTATCATGTGATTAATCCAACTATTGCTTCCCTTATTGAAAAATCTTGCCAATCAAAGGCTGATGAGGTCTTTTTAGTAGATGATAACCAATGTCTCACCGGTGAGCTTTTATGGAAACTTATTTGTTCGGTTGTTACATGGCTAAATAAGAAGGGTCTTAAAAAAGGAGATGTTGTTGCCTTTTATTGCACTAGCTCAATTCCTCATGCTGTAACATTTTTTGCTTGTCTCGTTTGTGGTGTCGTCCCCTGCTGTCTCCATGTCCGCGAAACTAACGAGCGAAATAAGAAAAGTATTAATTTTGTTAATGCAAAATATCTTTTCACTGACCAGGTTTTGTTTGAACAAGCTCGCAATCTGATTGAAGACGATGTTGTTATTGTTTTGTCCCCTGAATTTTTTGAGGGTAAAGAAAATAAATTCAAAACGGATCATATAGATTGGAATGATTTAGCCCTTATTTTAATTTCTTCCGGAACCACAGGTGAGCCTAAATGTATTTCTCACAACCAGAGGACGTTAGCTGCTACAGCAGAATACGGCCCGCATAGTTATAATTGTTGGTCTAATACCGATAGCACTATCATCGTTATGGCACCTTCTTTTGCAGCTTGGGTTCACACAGTTCTTCCATTCATTTTTATTCAAGGGCGTATAGTATTTTCTTCTCAGTTCGATCCGGCCACCTTCCTTAAAACCCTCGAAGTTGAAAAGATTACGTTAGCCCCTCTTGTGCCGACTGCTTGGCGAATGGTGTTGGCTGGAAAACCGAAGAATTATGACCTGTCTCATTTAAAGACCATATTTTTCTCAGGCGAGCCAGGTTCCGAAAGTTTGGTAAAAGACCTCCAAGATAAAATTGGACCAAATGTTATGACGTCTTATTTGGCATCAGAGGGTGGATGTGCGTCTGGCGTTGTTGCGGACTCAAATATTCTATCTGTAGAAGGGCAGGCATCGTCGACCGGTTATGTAGTAAAGGATGCAGAGGTCAAAATTATCAATCCGGAGGGTGATTTTGAGGAAAAAATACGGGTTGGTGAGGTAGGAGAGATTGTATTAAAAAGTGCTTCTGTCGCGTTAGGTTATTTTGCTAATCCAGCTTTGAGCCAGAAGAAATTTTTAAATGGTTGGTGGAGAAGTGGTGACTTAGGTGTGATTGAGGAGAACGGTCTGCTTTATGTTAAAGGCCGGCTAGACAACCAAATAAATACTGGTGGTATTAAGATCCATGCAGAGGAAGTTGAGGCGTGTTTACTCCAACATCCTTATATTCAGGCAGCTGCAGTTGTTGGAATTCCAGACGATAAATGGGGCCAGAAAATTATTGCTCACATTGTTTCAAATTATTCAGGGATGAATGCTGAAGAGATAGTCAATTTCTGTCTGATTAATGAGTTGTTACCAAAGGCACACTTACCCAAAGAATTTTATTTCCACGATAAATTACCAGTGGGCCCTACTGGAAAGCTGTATAGGCGAGGCTTATCAGCCTGAGTTTGTAATAGCAATTTGACATTTATACGGTTTAAGAGAATTATTTTACCAGAAACTAAGTAGGACCATTTAAGAGGAAAAATAATTATGTCAATTTTAGATAACCAGCGCGTTATTGCCATTGAAGAGCATTATTACGATGAGGATCTTACAAAACATTTTCAAGGTCGAGATGGTATGCTTGGCGGGTTCGTTAAGGACAAAATTTCAGACGTTGGTGTCGGGCGTATCAAATCGATGGATGAGGCAGGCATCGATGTGCAAATTTTGTCCCATGGAGCGCCTTCAGCTCAGAAACTCGATGCTGATACTGGTCCAGGAATTGCGGCTGCTGCAAATGATAGATTATATGAGATTTGTCAGGCAAATCCAGATCGTCTAGCAGGTTTTGGTGCATTGGCGACAGCGGACCCAACATCTGCAGCGGATGAACTGGAGCGTTCCGTGACAAAGTTAGGGTTTAAAGGTGCGATGATCCATGGTCTTACGGGCGGTGAGCTGTTTATAGATGATCCACAATTTTGGCCTATTTTTGAGCGGGCTGAAGCTCTGGATGTTCCCATTTATCTTCATCCCGGCATTCCACACGAGAATGTAATCGACGTTTATCTCTCAGACTATATAGAAAAATATCCTGGATTTTTGAATGCCGGCTGGGGGTTTACGATGGAAACAGCAACGGCAGGAATTCGGATGGCCCTTTCTGGTATATTTCAAAAATATCCAAATCTTAAAATTATTCTAGGTCATTTGGGAGAGGGGTTGCCATTCTTGATGTGGCGGATTGATCTCGCTTTAAACCGCCCTGGCAATGATGGTGTTGAGTTTAGAAAAATATTTTCAAATAATTTTTATATTACGACGTCTGGTTTTTTTTCCGATCCAGCATTGATGTTGTGTATTCAGGAAATGGGAGCTGATCACATTCTGTTTGCGATTGATTACCCATTTGTTCCAAATGAGCCGGGACCTAAATGGATGGAGAGAATTATGCTTAATAGTGAGGATAAAGCTAAGATACTCCATGGCAATTCGGAACGACTTCTTAAAATGTAATGGGCTGTTATTCCCGCGTCCTTGATATATGACCAATGATCCTCGAGAATTTCTTTTAAACGTGTTTCGTGCGGCGGTCAAAGAGGCACAACCAAAGCTGTGTTTGCCACAGTTTCTTCCGGACAGCCCAAAGGGTAAGATTGTCGTTATAGGTGCTGGTAAGGCTTCGGCAGCCATGGCAGCTGTTGCAGAGGATCACTATGCTTCAGAAATTAGTGGGCTAGTCATCACCCGGTATGGTTATGCGGTTGATTGCCAGAATATAGAGATTGTTGAGGCCGGTCACCCAATACCGAATATCGATGGGCATAATGCTACCTTAAGAATACTGGAAAATTTAGCTACCTTGAGTGAGGATGATTTGGTTCTTTGCCTTTTATCCGGGGGTGGATCTTCTTTATTGACTTTACCAACTGAGGGACTGTCTCTTGAAGATAAACAGCACATAAATGAAATACTAATCCGTTCCGGCGCAGCAGTTAGTGAAATTAATATTATACGTAAACATTTATCTCAGGTTAAGGGAGGAAGATTGGCTCAGGTTTGTATGCCAGCAAATCTTGTTACGCTGGTTATTTCTGATGTTGTTGGGGATGATCTCTCAGCAATTGCGTCCGGCCCAACGGCCCCTGATCCGTCTACTTATGCTGATGCTATAGCGGTTGTTAATAAATATGATCTTGAGCTACCGACATCTGCAATGAAAATATTGAACGAGGGTTTACACGAAACACTAAAACCGGGTAACGAGATTTTTGATAAAAATAGGATTGAAATCGTGGCCAATGGGAAAAATTCCTTGGATGCCGCAGCCAAGGTGGCCGAGGCGGCTGGCATCGAGCCTATCATACTCAATGATTATTTTGATGGTGAGGCCAGAGATATTGGGCAAAAAATAGCAGGCGTTGCAATTGCTCATAAATACCAGGCACCATGCGTGTTGTTATCAGGAGGTGAACTTACGGTTAACGTAAAAGGATCTGGCAAAGGTGGTCCGAATACAGAGTTTTTGATCGCTTTGGCAATGGAGCTTAATGGGGCGGAAGGCGTTTTTGCTATTGCATGTGACACCGATGGGACTGACGGTTCAGGTGATAATGCGGGCGCGATGATTGCTCCAGATACGCTGAGCCGAGCTAGAAAATTGGGGCTTGATCCAATGGACACACTTATAAGAAATGATGCCTATAGTTTTTTCGATATATTAGACGATTTGGTAATAAGTGGCCCAACCCATACGAATGTTAATGATTTTAGGGCAATTATGATTGCTAGTTAGGATTTTCTATTAAGTCAAACATCATGCTACCAAAAGTCTCCCTGGCATCATCATGTTGTGGTTGAACTTCTAGAGAAAATAAATTCTGTTGCTCTGGTGTCAATTCGATAATCTCGTGGCCTTCATCTTCGATAGCTTTACGAGCTTCTATAACTTCCTGTTCAGCCTGATTACGCTGCCATAAAATAGCTTCCTGCACTGCTTCATTCATAGCGTATTTTAGTTCTTCGGGCCACGTGTAGTAGGCTGTTCGATTACACATTATACTGCGTGAAATATAGAAATGATTAGAGACGGTATGATATTTGTGATGTTTGTGTACACCGTAGGTCACAGTATTGGCGAAGGGATTTTCTTGCGCGTCTAGGCTCCCATCAATAACACCAGCGATAGCCTCGGTTAAGTCCAGACGCTTTGGGCTCGCGCCTAACAATTGAAATGTACGCGCCTGTACATCGCTTGGCAAAACACGAATACTCATACCATCAAAGTCTTCCGGTGTGTGGATCGGACGGATTTTGTTTGAAATCTGGCGAAATCCATTTTCAAAATACCCTAAAATTTTATAATTGATACGCTCTTCAGTTTTTCTTGATAGATACTTGCCAAGATCTCCATCCATTGCACGCCTTGCCTGCGCGTTATCTTTAAATAAGAAGGGTAAATCAACAAAACCAAGTTCTGGTACCCGATCCGTTAAATAACTAGATGATTGGTATGAAACTGTAAGAAAACCGTGTTCGGTTAACCAAAGTATATCTTCGCCTTTAAAGCCAAGATCCATAATGTTATAAATATACTTGATATCAACATCTTTACCAAATTGGTTTTCTAGTCTGTCACCAATCATTTTTAGAGACTGGCTGAATGATGTGTTGGCTGGACCGTAGCCGCCTAATCTAATTTGGTAAGTTGTATTCACACTAAATCCTATAAAATTCTACCTGAGTTAATGAGTTTAACCATAGCTAAAATTTTATATCAGTTCCATGCTAATCACATAAATTAGATGTATAGTTAATAAATATCTTTCAGGTTTGGCTCTTCCCGGTTATGTAGGGTTCCATTATGTGCGGATTAACAGCAATTTTTAGTTATGAAAATAATGCAGCGTTAGTTGACGAGGCGGAGTTGCTTCGGATGCGTGAAGCTATGATTGCGCGCGGACCAGACGGAGCTGGTTCATGGATCTCATCCGACCGACGTGTGGGGATGGCACACCGTAGGTTAGCAATTATCGATATTGGTATTTCCGGTGCTCAGCCAATGGCATTGCGAGATGACGCCGGTGGCCTACTCCTGCAAATTGCATATAATGGAGAAATATACAATTTTAAGCAATTACGTGCGGAGTTAATTTCTCAGGGAAGTATCTTCACGACAAATTCCGACACGGAAGTTCTTCTTCGTCTTTATGCCCGTTATGGGATTGATATGGTCAGGCGCCTTCGCGGCATGTTTGCATTCGTAATCTGGGATGAAGCCAAGAAGGGTATGCTGCTGGCACGAGATCCCTATGGTATTAAACCGCTGTATTATAATGATGAAGGTGGCACGTTGCGTGTCGCCTCTCAGGTTAAGGCTTTGCTTGCAGGGGAGGCGGTTTCGACTGCTCCTAACCCAGCAGGTCATATAGGATTTTTTACATTAGGCTATGTACCTGAACCTCATACGATGTATGAGAAAATTCAGAGTTTGCCAGCAGGAACTAGTTTGTGGTTGGACAGAGATGGCAAGAGAAACCAGGTTACTTATTTCAATTTTCAGTCCGAAATAACTGAACTTGAAAATATTACCTTGAAGGCTTCCAAGGAAGAATTACGTGCAGCCCTAATTGAAACGGCTAAATTTCACTTGATCTCTGATGTACCTGTAGGTGTCTTTTTATCAGCAGGTTTGGACTCTGCAAGTATTATGGCGTTGGCTTCTGAGGTTGCAGGCAAGCAAATGGAAACTATGACGTTACGATTTGATGAGTTTGCGGGTAGTAGCCTTGATGAGGCACCAATGGCTGCTGATATTGCTAAACTGTATGGCACGCGTCATCAAACCCGAACTGTAAACGGCGCTGATTTTAACCAAGAAAAAGATGATTTATTAAGGGCTATGGATCAGCCTACAGTAGACGGCGTTAATACTTATTTTGTTGCAAAAGAGGCGGCAGACATGGGACTAAAAGTCGCTCTGTCTGGTGTTGGCGGAGATGAACTTTTTGGTGGATATGACTCTTTTCGTCAAATTCCATCACTGGTGGGTAAACTTGGTTGGGTTCCTTGTATTGGTGTGCTGGGGGCTGCGTTCCGTGTTCTTAGCGGTCCTCTACTAAAGCGGCTAACTTCGCCTAAATATGCTTCATTTTTTGAGTACTCAGGTGATTATGGTTCTGCCTATTTATTACGTAGGGGTTTGTTTCTACCTTGGGAATTAACTGACTTTCTGGAGGCAGAATTTGTACAAAAAGGTTGGCAAGATCTTAATTTGTGCCAGAATTTGAATATGACTGTTGATGGGGTGAGAAAATCGCATAATAAAGTCTCCCTGTTAGAAAGTACATGGTACATGCGTAACCAGCTTTTAAGGGATGCTGATTGGGCCGGCATGGCTCATTCACTGGAAATTCGCACACCTTTAGTTGATACGACTTTATTTGCGAAACTCGCCGGCCGCGGATTTTCTAAATCTGATATGGCACACAGTCCCAAGACGCCATTACCAACCAGCGTGATCAAACGACCAAAAACAGGGTTTGCGATACCTGTACGAGATTGGTTGTTAGATAATGAATTAAAATCTGGTAGTGATCGTGGCGTGCGGGGTTGGGCTAAATCTGTTTATGATGAATTTTTATTGGCCTAATTTTTTTTCGGTCGTTATTTAAAAGATATCTCGAAATAGTTATGTTCTTCTAGCTAGCAATAAATAATTGTTTGCATGGGTGACAGGCTGTAACCTAGGCTTCAATTTTTACGAGGGAAAATCTCATGTCATTCACCGCACAAATACCTTATGGCGCTTATTGGTCAACTCCTTTTTCTAAATGGCAAGGTACGTTATCCCATTTACATAGTATAGAATTCGGAGCGCACGTTGCTAAAGCTGAGCTTTTAAAACGTAATATCAGTCCAGAAGTTTTTGATTATGGTGTGTTAGGGATAACTGTTCCCCAGCATAAGTCTTTTCACGGTTTGCCATGGTTTACAGGAATGATTGGCGCGCCTGATGTTGCGGGGCCAACAATTTCGCAGGTTTGTGCAACGAGCGTTAGATGCATTCAGGATGCGGTACAAAATATTGAGTGCGATATGGCAAGTGTTGCTCTCGTTGCGACAATGGATCGTGTATCAAATGGCCCGCAGCTCTATTATCCAGCACCTTCTGGAATAGGTGGAACAGGCAGTCATGAAAACCTCACCCTTGATAATATGCAATTTGATCCGCTTGGTGGACATTCAATGCTTCAGACCGCGGAAAATGTTGCTGCAAGGCACCAGATTACGACTGAGCAACAACATGATATTGTTACCCAGCGTCAAGAACAATATCAAATGGCTTTGGCTAACGATTCTGCTTTTTTAAAGCGATTTATGTCTCTGCCGTTTGACGTGCCGTCGGCTAACTTTAAGAAAACTGCTGCAACGATGGAAGGCGACGAAGGCGTATTTATTTCTAATCCAGAAAAACTCGCAACCTTGAAACCTGTGCTTGAAGGAGGAACGGTCACTTATGGTGGCCAGACATATCCAACTGATGGCAGTGCCTGTATGGTAGTCACCACTCCTGATAAGGCAGACGAGTTGAGCAGAGATAAAAAAATAACTATCAAGATCAGGGGTTTTGGTATGGCTCGGGCAGAGAATGGATATATGCCTGAGGCTCCAGTACCCGCTGCGCAACGTGCTTTGGGCTCGGCAGGCCTATCATTCGATGATCTTGATGCGGTTAAGACCCACAATCCATTTGCGGTAAATGATGTCTATTTTATTAAACAAACCGGTTATGACAGTAAAAAAATGAATAATTATGGCTGTACCTTGATTTGGGGTCATCCACAGGGCCCGATGGGTGTTCGGGGTATTATCGAATTAATTGAAGAACTGGTAATTCGTGGCGGTGGCATTGGATTATTTACCGGTTGTGCTGCTGGTGATACTGGCATGTCAGTGGTCATCGAAGTTGGTGATAAGTAATTTTGCTGGATATAAGATGAATTCTAGCACAAAAAATTTTGACTATATTATAGTTGGTGCGGGCTCAGCCGGTTGTGTGCTAGCCAATCGTTTAACGGAAAACCGAGATAATCGTGTGTTGTTAATTGAGGCTGGGCCGACCGACCGTGATCCGATGATAAAAATTCCCTTATTATGGATGCAGTTTGTGAAGAATAAGTACCATGACTGGGGTTACGAAACTCAACCTGAACCGCATATGGACAATCGAGAAATTGAGTGCGTACGGGGTAAGGTGTTAGGAGGATGTTCCTCAATCAATGCAATGACAGTGGTCCGGGGCAATCGTTATGACTATGAACGTTGGAAGAAAATGGGTCTTGATCAGTGGGGGTATGATGATGTTCTTCCTTATTTTAAGAAACTAGAAAGTTGGGGTGGAGAGACCGGTGACGATGATCTTCGTGGTCTCTCTGGTCCATTTAAAGTTCGCCCAAGTACATATCAAGATCCTTTATACGATGCTTATTTAGCTGCCGCTAATCAAATGGGAATGGGTTTGGCAGAAGATTATAATGGTAAAGATCAGTTGGGTTTGGCTCGTTCTCAGCAAAATATATTTAAGGGCCGACGTTTCAGCTCAGCCGATGCTTTTCTTAAACCTGTTCTTAGTCGTCCAAATCTTACACTCAGACTAAAACAATTTGTGACGCGACTTGTTTTTGATGGGCAGAAGGCTGTGGGTATTGAGCTTGCTGGCTCAAATGGTCAGTTGACCGGGGTTAATGCAGAACGCGAGGTGATTATTTCTACCGGTGCAATAAATTCGCCGCACCTTTTAATGCTATCTGGCGTGGGTCCTGCTGATCAGCTTAAGAAACAGGGTATAGAAGTTGTTCAAGATGCCTCGGAAGTTGGTCAAAATCTTCAAGACCATATTTCAGCTAGTGTAGGTTATCGTAGAAAGCAGCCTGGGCCTTTTTTACCTAAAACACGTTTTGACAAGCTTGCTGTTGACCTGCTTCGCGCCTACTTCTTCGGTACCGGCGTTGCTGCTGACTTTCCAGGCGGCCTCAATGGTTTTACTAAAGTAGATGCAACGTTAGATGTGCCCGATACCCAGTTATTATTTAACGGTGCTCCAGCTGATTCGTATCCGTGGTTTCCCTTCATTAAGCCGGCTTGGCAAGATGGTTTTGGCTGTCGAGCCGTATTACTTCATCCAGAAAGTAGGGGATCTCTGGAATTTGTTTCGGATAATCCACGTACGCTGATGCATTTGAGACAAAATTTTTTAGCCACTGAGAATGATAGGCGTATCCTGAGAGAGGGATTTAAAATCTGTCGCGAGCTTTCAGAGCAATCTGCTTTAGATGAATTTAGATCTGAAGAGTTCTTGCCTGGCGTAAAAGTAAAAACTGACGATGAAATTGACGCGCATATTAGGGCAACTGGTATATCTGTTCATCATCCCTGTGGAACTTGCAGAATGGGAAGTGATGAGAAATCCGTTGTAGATGATTTTTTAAAAGTTAGAGGTGTTGAAAACCTACGAGTGGTTGATGCGTCAGTTATGCCCGATATTATTAGTGGTAATATTCATGCGCCAGTTTTAATGATTGCTGAGAGGGCGGCTGAATTTATCCAGGAAGATGGGTGAGGATTAGGTAATATTTGCTTTCATACTAATCTTCTGATCTTTATGCTTATGCTAAATTAACAAGGAAAGAATAAATGAAAATTGCTATACCCGACCTCGTCTCAAACTCATATTTTCCAGCCATCGCAGCTGTTGATTTAGGCTTTTTTAAAGAAGAGGGTCTGGATATGGAGTTGGAGCTTATTTTCCCGGTAAATCATACATTAGAGAAAATGCGCGACGGCGAAATTGATTTTGTAGGTGGTTCAGCTCATTCTACGCCTCATGCATTTCCCGGCTGGAAAGGTGGAAAATTACTTGGTGCATTAGCGCAAGGTATGTATTGGTTCTTAATATTACGAAGCGACTTAGGTGCAAAACAAGGAGATATTGAGGCTGTTAAAGGTTTGAATATTGGGGCGGCGCCTCTGGTGGACCTTGGGCTCATGCATCTCCTGACAGAATATGGTATCGATCTTGAAAAGGATAAAGTTAATATAGCTCCTGTGCCCGGTGCTTTTACTGGTAAAAATGTTAATTTTGGGGTCACGGCAGCAAAAGCGTTACAGGATGGAAAGATCGACGGGTTTTGGGCAAATGGAATGGGCGCTGAAGTTGCGGTTAAATCCGGTGCTGGCACTCTAGTTATTGATGCACGGCGTGGGGACGGTCCAGCATCAGCGTTTCATTATACCATGCCTGCTTTAATTACATCAGAGCGTCTTATTAATGATGAACCTGAAGTTTGCGCAGCAGCTGTCCGAGCATTGGTGAAAACCCAAAAGGCCTTGAAAGAAGACGTTAGCCTTGCAACTAAAGTTGGTCGTAAGCGCTTTCCTGCCGAGGAGGCTGAATTGATTGCAGATATTGTTCAGCGCGATCTACCTTTCTAGAATGCGGCTATTACGCCAGACTTTGTTGCAGGTATGAGCAAGTTCTCTCAAGCCATGGGATTGATCGATGCACCTGTAACGTTTGAAGATGCTGTGGCAACTCAGTTTAGTGAGTTGTGGACGCAATAAGTTTAAACAATAGCATTCGACTTGTTAATCGAATTTATCATTGAAACCTGCATCATTAGTTCGAGAGATTTTTCTTGATCATCAAGGACGGCTTTAATTTCATCTTGGCGTTGCTTTCGAATTTTAGGATCTTTTTCTTCCATAATTTTTTTGTTACGGATCGTATGTGCTTGGACGTATTCAACCGCAATGGGGCGCCGTTGGCGATCATAGAGATCAAGTAGGTCATCGCTTTCTCCTTCATTTAGAATCTGAATAAGCTTCTCGGATACATTGACGCTGTCATGAACACCACCGTTCATGCCCATACCGCCCAGTGGATTATTAACGTGTGCAGCGTCACCGGCTAGTAATACGCGGCCTTTTCTGTAAGTCTCTGCGACGCGTTGATTAACTGGATATAACGTAGAATGTGAGATTGTATATTTTTGTTTTTTTGGAGCGAACCCCTGAATGCGCGATTCGAGAAAGTCAATATCAAGGAGTTCTTCTTCGGTCATATCTGGATCGGTCGGAATTAAAAATCGCCACATTTCTGGAGCACGTATGACAGCGCACCATTCTTTTGGATCAGTAATATAAGCAACGGGACACATATCAGGTACAACTTCTGTGATATCATCCGTCGTACTTACAACCATAAAAAGCTCAGGATATGTAAAGCCTGGAAAACCAATATTCAAGGTTTTACGTGCGAAACTTCTCGAGCCATCACAGGACATCAGATAATCGCCTGTAATAGATTGTGACCCATCTGGGGTATCAAAATGAACCGTTACTGAGCTATCATCTTGTTGAAGACTGGTCGCCCGTGCGTTAAATTTTTGCTCAACGTTAGGGTAATTTACGAGAATATCTGAAATAATCCGGGTGAGTTTATACTGTTCGGCCTGAACTCTATAGGGGTGTTTGGTAAATTCAGATATTGCGGTCATATCGAATTCAGCGATCAACCCTTTCTGGCGGTCACGATATTGGAATTGGGGTGTTATCAATCCCTGTTTAATAATTTCCTGTACAACGCCGAGCTCATCCAACATATCTAGGGTGGGAGGGTGAAACGTTGACGCACGCATGTCTAAAGGGAGATCACTCTCTGCTTCCAGAAGCGTGACATGAATACCTGCTTTCGCCAGGATAAGAGCTGCAACGCAACCAACCGGCCCCGCGCCTGTGATAATGACATGCTTCTTGTTGGTCACATATTTTACTCAAGATTTAATTATTTACACTGTAATTGTATACAAAGCATGATTATGTAATTCAAACGCAAATATTTAGATATTTTATGAGTTTGGTTTATAAAGCGGTTAGAAACAGTATGTTAATTTATTATATGACACGTTATGATGTAGCATTTCGTGTGTAATGCTTTGAAACCACCATTTTTATAAAGAAGTATTGTATCCAAATTTATACTTTAGATAAATGTGTAATTTTATTACCATACTCTGAATTTTTGTGATCATATCGTTAGTTTTAATATGGGGGGGATGTCTAAAGCAGCTCAACGTGCTTACACAGCAATTAGAGACTCGATTATCGGCGGCGCTTATGCGCCGGGGATGCATCTCACAGAATCTGAATTAGCCGAAATTGTCGGTGTCAGTCGTACTCCTGTCCATGATGCTTTATTACGCTTGAAGGCTGACGGATTGATTGAGATGCAACGTAACCAGGGTGCGCGGGTAAAAACCTATCCTGACCGTGACATCGATGAAATATTTGAATTACGTGCTTATCTCGAAGGTTATGGAGCGGAACTGGCCGCACATGATATTAGCGATGAAGATATTACACAACTTGAAAAACTCGCAAATGAGATGGAGGCTCTTGGAAGGGTTCAGGATACTGCGGGCCTCTATGAATTTGCCCGGATAAACAGTAGTTTTCATAAAAAAATAATAGAAGCTTCCGGAAGTGTTCTTTTAACTTCATTGCTTTCGCAATTGATAGATATGCCTTTGGTTGTCTTGAAAGAACATTCATGGCGTGGTCGGGCTAATCAGCATCGTTCAAACCAACAGCATCGTAATATTATTGATGCGCTCAAAAGCCATGATCCAAAGTGGGCAAGATCAGTTATGTATGGCCACATTATTTCAACTCGGCCCCACCCTGAATCAAAACCCTAAAACTGTTCAAATAGCATACCTTTACCAATAAATTTGTCGTCAATACCCATGGTTCGAAACGAATGCCAGATGGAAGCTACATTAATTGGGATGACAGGTTTTTGTAATTGTTTTTCCAACGTCGGAAACTGATCTACTGTACTCAAATTTGTTCCAACCTGAACGATGGCATCAACTTTATCGCTATCAAGTTGATTTAGAACGACGTCGACCACATCGTGGCGCGGTGTATGTGAAATTGAAGTTGCAGTATCGCATTTTAGACCAATCACTTTAATAACATTAAATCCTGATTCTGTGAAAAATCGATAGACCTGCTCATCACCAACAGGTTGGTAAGGCGTAATTACCGCCACATTTTTAACTTTAAATGCATTAAGCGCATCCTGCACCGCTTTAGCCCCTGAGGTCAGTCCCATATCTGGTCCCATGATATCGCGGAGACGATCCTCAAATTCTGCATTACCCTCAAGTCCACCCCAAAAGGTTTCAGCCGACATTCCCATCATTATATAGTCCATCTCTGCCGTGAGAATATCACGCATTGCGAGGGGGATTGTTGGACGAATGGCATCAATAAATGCTAAAAACATATTGTCGCTGGTCAAGTCAGGTTGATTGACCCAGAAACGGGCAAAGTGCCATGTGACACCTTCAGGCATAAAGCGCTGGCAATCATATTCGACGGCTGTATTCGTTGACGGAATAACAACTCCAATGCGGCCTCTTGATCCAATCCAGGGCTCCTGCGGTTTTGTCAGCTCAACAGCTTGATCCATAATTTATATCCTCGTATGCATTTATTTTTATTTTATATACAATTTATTTATTAACTTAAATAATTTTATATGTTTTAGAGCATTTGCCCGTTTGATCCTGAGTCTATAGGCTAAAGGTAAATGAGTGTAAATGGAAATTGGTTTATGGCGCAAGAATTTGATAAATTTGAGGATATCAGATTATCCATCCGGTCGCTCTGTGGCAATTTTCCGGGTGAATACTGGCGAGATCTCGACAGGAAGAAATCTTATCCAACCCAATTTGTGAAGGCAATGACTGAAAGTGGTTTCCTTGGTGTTTTAATACCAGAGAAATATGGCGGCAGTGGAATGGGTATTTCGGCGGCTGCCGCAATCCTAGAGGAAATTCATAAATGTGGTTGTAACGCGGCTGCCTGTCATGCGCAGATGTATATTATGGGGACTATCTTAAGGCATGGTAGCAATAGCCAAAAATCTGAATATTTACCAAAAATAGCTTCTGGAGAATTACGTCTGCAGGCTTTTGGAGTAACTGAACCGAGCAGTGGTACTGATACTACCAGGATCAAGACGACAGCAGTTAGAGATGGTGCTGGATATATAGTTAACGGACAGAAAGTATGGACGTCGCGGGTTGAGCATTCTGACCTCATGCTGCTTCTGGCGCGAACCAGCCCTCGTGGGGAAAAAGAAAAGCGGCACGAAGGTATGTCAGTTTTTCTTATTGATATTAGGGAATCTGTTGGGAATGGTCTGACAATCCATCCTATTTCAACAATGATAAACCACGCGACAACTGAGGTCTTTTTTGATGATCTTTGTGTTCCGCCCGATGGCTTGGTAGGTAATGAAGGCGAGGGCTTTAAATATATCCTCGATGGAATGAATGCAGAGCGTATTTTAATTGGGTCCGAATGTATTGGTGATGCTTACTGGTTTATTGAAAAGGCGACGAATTACGCCAAGGAACGCAAAGTGTTTGGACGGGCGATCGGACAAAACCAGGGAGTTCAATTTCCGATCGCTAAAGCGTATGCCGCGACAGAAGCAGCCAAATTGATGGTCGAGAAAGCGTCTGCATTATTTGATACTGGGAAGGATTGCGGTGCAGAGGCTAATATGGCGAAAATGCTGGCGGCGGATAGTTCCTGGGAAGCTGCTGACATGTGTCTGCAAACCCATGGTGGATACGGGTTTGCTGAGGAGTATGATGTTGAGCGAAAATTCAGAGAGACACGCCTCTATCAAATTGCACCGATCTCTACCAACTTAATCCTCTCATATATTGCTGAGCATGTGCTCGGCCTTCCAAGATCGTATTAGGACGCTATAGATGATTGAAGTTCCAATCAAAGAGTTACAAAACTGGGTTGGTCGTAGTGAAATTGTTGAGGATGTAATATCTTTGTCTGCGGTAGCTAATCTGAGTGCAACTGTTGGCCGTGATCCCGGTGAGTTACAATATGGCGATCCATTGCCACCCTGTTGGCATTGGCTATTTTTTAACCGTGGAGCTGGCCCGAAAAATTTAAGGGTCGACGGTACATTTGCTAACAGCGATTATATGCCTCCTATATCATCACCGCGTCGAATGTGGGCAGGAAATAAAATAAAGACTGATAAATCCTTGACGATTGGGAGTTTGGCAAAGCGCATTACAACTATAGAAGAAATTATAGAAAAAAGGGGAAGCTCTGGCCGTCTAATATTTTTACGTGAACGCACGGAGGTTGCTGATGATAACCACGGTAGTTTAATAGATTGGAGGACACTTGTCTTTCGTGATGAAGCCGTTAAATCAGAACGGCAAAAACATAATCCCGCACCGACAACAGGAATTTGGCTTCGGAAAATTAATCCAGATCACATATTACTATTTCGCTACTCGGCTCTAACTTTTAACAGTCATCGTATTCACTATGACCAGGAGTATACTAAAAATGTTGAGGGTTATCCGGAGCTATTGGTTCATGCACCTTTGACCGCAACATTACTATTGGATTTATTACGTCAGGAGATGCCCTCGTCTGAGGTTAAAGAAATAAATCTAACGGCAATGGCTCCGATCTTTGCTAATAATTCTTTTAGTGTTAACGGGATGCCTTCAGAAGATGGAAAAAAAATTCAGCTTTGGGCTACGACAAAAGACGAGAATTTGGCGATGAAGGCCGATGTTTTATTGGTTTAGTTATAACCAATATTTAATACACAATTATTGATTAGACGCTACTGACCTGTTTATCACGACTGAGCAATGTCGCCGCGAGAATAATGACGGCGCTACCAGCCCACACCCATATATCCGGCACTTCGTTGAAGAAGATGTAACCAAAGATAGCACCGGCTATCAGGCGAAAAAATATCATTGGGTCTGCTATCGTTATATCTGCAATTCTGTATGCCTGGGTTGTTGCAAGGTGTGCAATGGTTGAGCAAATTGCGTTTATCGACACCAGATACCATCCCCATAGATCTGGCCAGGACCAAACAAATAATGCGGGTATCAATGTTAAGGGGGTCGAAAGAAGGGTCATCCAGGCAACGACAGTTGAAACAGGTTCATATTGAATGAGTTTTTTGGCGGTTAAATTTGATGCCGCCTGCTGTATGGCGTAAGAAATAACCAACATAACGCCAAAGCTGACTATAATAAAACCTGGTCTCATGATAATGAGAGCACCGCCCAGACCCAATAAGACCGCCCCCCATCGATTTAATTTTGAAGGTTCACCCATAAATGCTATGGCGCCGCCGGCAGTAAATAAAGGCGTGATAAAAGCGAGCGCAATAACTGTCGCTAATGGTGTAACGGTAATTGCAGTGTAAAGACATAAGAGGGCCGTTGTTTGCATAATGCCTCGGAAAATATGCAGTTTAAGGCGATGCCCTGGGTGCCAGTTAAAGTCTTTGGCTAGGAAGACATGCAACAATAATAGAACACCGAGGATGCTTCTAAAGAAAACGATAATAAATGGATGCATGTCCACCGCAGCCATACGGACAGCTACGTTGCTGGCACCAAAGGCAGCACCGGCGAGTATCATCCAGAAAACTCCAAGTATATTAGCATTTATCTGGCTTTGTATATTTTTAGCCGCCATAAGATTTATGTTGTATACAATTATTGAACTTTGCCAATAAGATTGGACGGAAAATAAACATTAGGGATTTATTCCCCTTTTATTTTGTATACTATATTGGCTAGAAAATAAAAAAGAGCAGTGGACGATGAATGATGATAATCGTGTTTTAATAGCGGGTGGTGGACCAATTGGTTACACGACAGCTCTTAATCTGGCTAAATTTGATATTCCGTTTACATTGTTTGAAGCTGGAGAAGAAATTTCCGAGGATCCTAGAGCAGCCACAATCCATCCTCCCACCCTAGAGATGTTTGATACCATCGGTCTAACAAAAATATTTATGAAACGGGGATTTGTTACACAAAACTATCATTTCCGCGACCGTAAGCAGGGATTGATTGCTGATTTTAATCTTGGTGTATTAAAAGATGATACTGCCTTTCCCTATCGCGTTATGCTGGAACAACATAAGATTAGCCGAATTATTGCTGATGTACTTGAAGATTATGACCAACATGAAATTCTGAATAATCACACTGTAGAAAGCGTTAGCCAGGATAACGATGGCGTTATTGCCACTATAAATACCCCAGATGGACTTAAAGAATTCAGAGGTCGTTATATGATTGGCTGTGATGGTGGCAGGAGTAATGTTAGAAAATCAATCGAAGTTGATTTTGAAGGCTTCCAGTTTGAGGAAAGGTTCCTGGTAGTTAGTACACCATATGATTTTGGCCAACATGGCTATGCGATCACTAATTATATTGCTGATCCTGAAGAGTGGTGTGCTTTATTCTGCGTTAAAGGTCCAGATGATAAGGGTCTCTGGCGTGTTGTATTTCCAATTGATTCTGACTTTACCGAAGATGAAATTTTTGATGATGACGCTATTGAAAAAAGACTACAAGGCTTTCATCCGAGAGAGACTAAATTCACAGTAGTTCATAGAAATCTCTACCAAGTACACCAGCGCGTTGCGACGAAATATCGAGAGGGACGGATTTTAATTGCCGGGGATGCAGCACACATAAATAATCCGCTTGGTGGTATGGGCATGAACTTTGGATTTCATGATGCATTTAATCTGACCGATAAACTAAATAAAATCTGGTTTAATGGTGCCAGCGAAGACTTATTTGATCAATATGAGCGTCAACGTAAAACTGTTGCTTCTGAATACCTGCAGGCCCAAAGCATCGAGAACAAAAAGAATCTGGAACGTAAGAACCAAGCTGATCGGGAAAAGTTTTTTGATGAATTGCGCGGGATCGCGGCCGATGATGAAAAACAGCGCAAATACCTGCGGCGAGTAGCCATGATTGAGGGTGTTGAGCGTGCGGCCTCCATTTCTTAAACTGCAATAAAATGTTTAGACAGCCTAAATTTTAGCTGTGCGCTCCAATAACAAAGTTATTCCACATAGAACGCCTCCTGCGATTTCGACAATATACGCATTTGCGAAAGCTTGTGATGGTAACAATAAGGCCAAGCCGCCAATTATGTAACAGGCTCTTTGAAATAAAGTTAACTCTCTTGTTAAGTATCCAGTCAATCCTGCTGAAGCAAACCAAATACCGATAATGGCCGTGATAAAAACAATTGCTATATCGATTGGAGCACCAACCATGATGAGGTTCGGTGCTATGACAAATAAGAACGGAACCACAAATGCAGGCCAGCCAAATCTACATGCGGCGACAGCAGTTTTCATCGCGTTTGTTTCAGCGAGTTTTGCGGCTGTGAAAGCGGCAAGTGCAACGGGCGGCGTGATCATCGACATTAATCCAAAATAGAGGACAAATAAGTGCGCCGCCATTGGTTCGACGCCCAATTCGATAAGTGGTGGGGTTGCTAAAACGGCCAGCAGAAAATAGATCGCCGTCGTTGGCATTCCCATACCCAGAATAATACAAATAATGGCCGTTAGCCCTAAGAGAAGAAAGAGATTACCTTCACCAACCTGAACTAGGAGGAATGTCAGCCCAAAACTCAGGCCCGTAGCATCAAGGATGCCAATAATCATACCCGCTGTAGCACCTATAATAAGAATATCAACTGACATCTCACCGGTACGTTGGAGGCACGAAACTAAAATTGGTAATGTAAGCTTCTTCCCATTATAGCTAAATATCATACCAAGAACGACAATCGAAATAGCCCCAAACAGTGCCGCCGTTTCTGGCGGCGAATTCCATGAAAATAATGCAGTTATCAAAACCGCGAAGGGTACAATGAAATACCATCCTTTTTTCAAGACTTTAAAAATTGGCGGGATTTGATCTTTTGGAACCGGTTTAATACCAGTTTTTCCTGCTTCGAGATCAGCCTGCAGGAAGACGGCTATGTAATACAACAAAGCCGGCAAAATAGCTGCAATAACGACTTCCTGGTATCGGACTTCTAGCAGTTCTGCCATGAGAAATGCAGCGGCTCCCATAATGGGTGGCATGATTTGTCCGCCGGTTGATGCAACAGCTTCGATTGCTGCAGCAACGGGAGCCACATAGCCTCCCTGGCGCATCAAAGGAATGGTAATCACACCCGTAGATGCAACATTGGATACTGCACTACCTGATATTGATCCAAATAAACCTGAAGCAACAACAGCGATTTTTGCCGAGCCACCTCTCGAGCGGCCCATAATTGCGGCAGCAATATCGGTAAAAAATTCAGAGCCTCCTGAGCGCAGCAATACCTGACCCAGGAATATAAAAATAATGACGACAGTAGTGATGATTGTTAGTGGAATCCCTAAAATACCAGTTGTGTCAATGCCGAGAAATGAGAAAAACTGAGCAGGCGCCATAGCACGGCCATTTAATTTTCCAGGGATTAAATCGGCAAAAAAAGCATAAACAAAAAAGCCGAGTAATACCGCACATAAACCCCAGCCAGCGGTTCTACGAAGCGCTTCCGTTGTTAAACTAACCAGAATTATACCGACTATGGCAGTTTCAACTGGCAGATAAGCAAAGTCTAGGAGAAGTCGTGGGTAGCGGAAAAATAAATAAATTCCAATGCTAAACCCTATTAGGGAGAATATTTTATCGTACCAGGGAAGGGTGCCTCGTATATTTGGGCTGGCGGGAACATTTAAATAAATAATAGCAAAAGATAGACCTAGGACAAGACACATTACCTGTTCGGCTATAATTTCTATACCCAGATCAACAACTAAGCCACTTGCCCAGAATAATCCGATAGCACCGAGGCTAATGCCAAGTATAGGTGTTAACGCCTGCGCTACCGGTGAAGGTGGCGCAGGCGTTTTATTAGACTTTATTTCGGTATTTTCTACCGGTTCCAAGTACCCTTTTCCTTATAGAGTTTCATTGCACCCGGGTGGTATGCCAATTTTTGATCTTTGGACATTCCTTTTGCAGAAAATCCACGCCACATTCCAGAAGCAGCAACCAACGCCTTTTTGTTTTCGAACATTGCTTTTGTTACGCGATAAACAACGTCATTGGAGACGTGTTTTCCAGCAAACAAGATGTAGTCAAAGTGAAAGAGATTAGTTGGAACCTCAACACCTGGAATTTTTGGATTTGGTTTTACAGTTTTGATAAAGGCACCCGGGATAATTTTTGCGATTCGGGCCTGTGCTGCAGCTGAATTATCCAGCGACAGGAAACGAATGCCCCCGGTTTTCTGGGCGATACGTTTCATAAAACCAGAACCATAGGCGCCAATAGCAAAATCAATTTTACCAGCCATCAAAGCTTTCCAGCTTGGAACAAGTGCTGAAATTGGAACACCCTTCAGGTCTGCCGGTGTCATTGAGCTTGATGCCATGGCTGCTTTAACTAATTCGTTAAATAAGGGAGCTGCCTTAAAGCCAGATGGACCTCTGGCACCCTTTAGATCTTTGACGGACATATATTTAGAGGGTTTAGCCACCAAAGGCGCAACGCGGAATTTCATTAACGTGGCCACAATCTTGATATTTGGATTTGGATGGCCTTTGGATAAGACCTCTCCTTTTATGGCCCACGTCGTTTGCATTATATTAGCAGCACCAAATTCCAACGATCCTGAATTTACAGCTGGTATATATTTTTGTGTTCCTGCCATTGGGGCAGGGCGCATTTGCATGCCAGCAAATTTAGAGGTGATGCTGGCAATAGCTGCTGTTACCTGGCTTGTTGCACCGGTTTTGGTTGTCCCGATACCAACTGTTTGGGCAACGACTGGACTTACTGCAAATGCAGTTATACCAGCAAGTGTTAATATTTTTGTGAAATTCATCCTTTTTTCCTCCTGGAAGTTATAAATTTGGTCTTTAAATAATTTTAGACTACGGCTTTATTCTCTCGTTTATTAGTTAGATCGTTTTTTTTTCTTATTTGCAACGTGTTAGGGAGCCTTTTATAGGTAGTATCGTCGCGTATTCAGATTTAAACAAGAAATTTCAAACTATGCATCAAATAAATGACACTCGTCCGATATTTTAATCCAATGGCAGAATTATACCAAATCACTATGTATTGTACACAATAATTAATGATCTCATTAACATAGATCCGAGCTAAACTTGGTACCACATGAATTTTCCAAAGAATTTGCAATTAGAAAGTTAAAATTGTACACAATTATGCTATCATTTGGATAAATAAGCGTCTAATTTTGCGGCCAGAATGTTACGAATTATTGGTAGGGGATGAATAGAAGAACATGCCAGACAAAACTTCCATACTCGTGACGGGTGCCTCAGGACGCACAGGACGCGCTGTTATTTCTGCATTAAAAATGCACGACGTTACAATTAGAGGTTATATTCGTAGACGGGAAGTTGCTCAAGAGTTGAAAACCCTCGGCGTGGATGAGATCGTGCTGGGGGATCTTTTCGATTTTAGTGTTTTAGAAGGAGCGGTTTCCGGCTGTGGACATGTGATCCATATTTGTCCGCCAATGAACCCTCGTGAGACTGAATTGGCCACAAAAGTTACCGATTTGTGCCTTAAGCATGGTGTGCGTCGTCAGCTACTTTATTCTGTTTTACATCCATTATTATCCGACGTACGCCACCATAATCTCAAACTCAAGGCTGAAGAATATCTGGTCAATTCCGGCCAGACGTATACTATTTTGCAGCCGGGGCGTTACATGCAGCATCATGTGCCGATCTGGAAAGAGATTATGGAAACTGGCAGACATCGTATGCCGTTTAGTGTCGACGCTAAATTTAATATTGTTGATCTGGCTGACCTCGCGGAGGCCGTAGCAAATGTGTTAACCGGGGACGGACACGAGTCGGCGACTTACCAACTGGCGGGTCCGCAAGCGCTAAATCAGATTGACATGGCCCGGATAATTTCCGAGGTAACTGGTAAATTGATTGCAGCCGAACCCAAGCCCGCTGACGAATTTCGTGCTGGAGCAAAAAAAATTGGTATGCCGGCTGATCGAATTGAACAACTTTGTATTATGAACGAACATTACGATAAGCACGGGTTAAAAGGTAACTGTAACGTTCTTGAGTGGATCCTTGATCGTCCCGCAACGGATTTTGCTACTTACATCAAAAATAATTTAGCCTAATATTATAGTTAATAAATTTGGAGATACCTAGATGACTATTCCCGCAAAAGATCGTGACCCAAAGTTAAAGGGGCCGCTGGCCGGTGTCCGCGTAATTGAAATGGGACAATTACTTGCCGGACCTTTTACAGCTTCCCGTTTAGCTGACTTTGGTGCTGAAATTATTAAGGTTGAGACACCGGGCAAGGGTGATCCAATGCGTGAGTGGGGACATCACCGCTGGGAAGGAAAATGTCTTTGGTGGGCGACATTGGCTCGGAATAAAAAATCAGTAACAGCAAATCTACGCGATGAACGGGGACAGAACCTCGTTAGAAAACTCATTGTTGAGGCGGATGTTTTGACCGAGAACTTTAAACCAGGTACTTTGGAGAAATGGGGTCTCGGTCCTGATGAGTTGCACAAAATCAATCCAGGCCTGATTATATCGCGGGTGTCGGGTTATGGACAGACGGGCCCCTATGCTGAGAGACCTGGCTTCGCTAGTGTAGGAGAGGCCATGAGCGGCATGCGTTATATTAATGGCTTTCCAAATCAGGCGCCTCCCCGTACGGGTTTATCTTTGGGTGATACCCTGACCGGTATGTTTGCAGCACAAGGTATATTGATGGCGCTTTACTGGCGGGATGCAATGGGCGGCGGTAAAGGCCAGGTGGTTGACACCTCTATTGCAGAATCATGTCTCTCGATGATGGAAAGTGCATTGCCGGAATATGATAAGCTTGGGGTCATCCGGGAGCCTAGTGGTACTGGCCTGGCGAATGTAGCCCCCTCAAATTTATATCCTACGAGAGATGGAAAATACGTGATAATAGCGGCAAATATTGATGCTATGTTCCGGCGTCTTTGTACGGCAATGGATAAGCCCGAGTGGATTGAAGATCCCCGCTTTGTTGATCATAAGTCGCGCGGCGCTAACGCCGAATTACTCGATGGCTTAATTGGTGAATGGACGGCAACCATGACGGCGGTGGATCTTACCAAACATCTTGATGATAATGGCGTTGTCGTCGGGCCCATAAATACCATAGCAGATGTCGCTGCGGATCCCCATTATCAAGCACGGAATATGATCCGCCGCGAAAAAGACGATTTCTTTGGTGAAATTGCTGTTCCGGGGATTGTCCCAGTTTTAAGCGAGACGGGGGGTGACGTCGGTTGGCTTGGCTCGCCAGCTCCGGGAAGTCATAATGAAGAAGTTTATAATGGTATTTTGGGCATTAGTGTTGATGAGTTAACGGAGCTTGAGAAAGATGGTATCATCTAAAATTGAAATTTGTGAAGTTGGGCCGCGAGATGGATTGCAGAGTGAGCCACGGATCTGGAGCGTCGAAGAGCGCGTTGAATTAATTGATCGCCTCTCGTCAACGGGTGTTCCCAGGATCGAAGCGGTAAGTTTTGTCAACCCAAAGCGGGTGCCGCAAATGGCAAGTGCGGAAACTGTAATGGCTAAAATTAAAAGACGAAGTGGAGTTTCTTTCGCAGGGTTGGCATTGAATGCACGCGGCGCTGAACGAGCAATTGAAGCTGGGGTAGATGAGGTGCGTTATGTCGTCGTTTCCAGTGAAACCTTTAATCAGCGTAATCAGGGAGCCACTATCGATGAGAGCCTGGCGGGCTTCTCACAAATTGCAGACAAGGTAACTAATGCGGGTCTCAAGCTTTCGGCAACGGTAGCGGCGGCTTTTGGGTGCCCTTTTGAAGGGAAAGTTGAACCGCCACAAGTAGCGCGGATTGCCAAACAGCTCGTCGATGGTGGTTGCGTGGAGATTGGTATGGCCGATACAATTGGCTCCGGCGTTCCAACCCAGGTAACCGAGATTCTTGGCTTGGTACGTGATACTGTTGGCTCTGATATTGGTCTGGGTTTTCATCTTCACAATACGCGAAATACAGGCTTTGCAAATGCCGCGGCTGCTGCAAATGAGGGAGTGTTGTTTCTGGATGCGTCAGTTGGCGGCTTGGGAGGCTGTCCTTTCGCGCCCAAGGCGACCGGTAATATTGCAACAGAGGACCTCTGTTTTATGCTCCGTAATATGGGGTTTGAGACAGGTATTGATATTAATGCGTATGTGGAGACAGCAAACTGGGCTGAAGGTTTCTTTGAGGTGCCTCTCCCTGGCCAGATTATGAAGGCTGGCTTGTTTCCTGAAACAGCCGCCGTGTAAATGGCGACTTTATTTTCAGCTGATACGACTTATGGAACACGTGCCAAGTTGGGGCTCATTGTGCCGCCTACTAATACCGTTAATGAGGCTGAATGGCAGGCGATGGTTCCGGAGGGTGTTACGTTTCATGTTGCGCGCATGCCGCTTCACGCGGACACTTTGAGCACTGAAGGGAAAAAGGCTCTCTATTCAGATATTGAAAAATCGACGGGGGATTTAGCACAGGCGGGCTTAAGTGTGATTGCTTACGGCTGCACCTCAGGCTCAATGGTCCAGCCCTTCGAGCAATTGAGTAATTTTATGAGCGATGCCTCAGGTATACCCTGTGTCACGACAGCTGGATCAATTGTTGGCGCTCTTAATGCTTTAAAAGTGAAAAAAATTTCTATTGCAACGCCTTATCATGAGGCTCTTAACAATCATGAAGTTGAATTTCTGGCAGGTAATGGTTTTGAAACATTACAAATTTCTGGTCTTGGCATCGGAGTTGCCGGCCCACATGAATACATTGAGATCGCCCGAACACAGATCAATAAAATTAAAGCACATATTTTATCGGTAGATCACCCAGATGCTGAGGCCATTCTTGTTTCCTGTACTGACTTCCCGTCGCTCTCGCTCATACCGGAGCTTGAAGAAGAACTCAGAAAGCCGGTGATATCGAGCAATCAGGCAATGTTCTGGGCAGCTTTAAGGGCTGCCGGCATTAAAGATTATTTTGATGATTTTGGGATCTTGTTAACTGATCATATTTAAAAGAGTTCTGTGTCTTCTTACCCGCTCCCATAAACAAATCTGGAAGCCAAAAACTGGTTTCCGGCTCCGAGCAAAAATTCCCCATAGTTACTTCTGCTTTATCAGCGCATACAAACATCACTGCATTTGGATGATTTGTTTCTATATAGAGGGTGAAAGTGCAACAGAGGTACATTCAAAGCCAATTGATCTTAAAGCCGCCCAATCAAATTTCTGATTTTTACATTAAGTTCAGTAAAACTCTTGCAATATTGTCATAACCTTCTTTCATCAGCCAACCAGAAATGACGCCTAGAACAAATTGGGTATTGAAAATGAAATTAAATAGCCAACCAGTTATCAGTAAACATAAAGCATAAAAGGTCCGTTTAATGAGTATCATGATTGGCCTGCCCCGGTGGCATAGGTGATCCACAGCCGGCTTAATTCATCAATGTTTTCTGGTGCTTGTTCGAATTTTGGCAATCCGTCGGCAAAGGGGAACCAGCTTTGCGCACTGCGTGTCCAGATATGAGCGATTGGCTTGAACCAATTGGGATTGTCAAGCGTACCGGCCTTGACGATAACCAAATCGCCCACGGCGGGCTTGCTGCAAATGCGGGTGCCACATTCTGGGCAAAAAAGTCCGTTCTTGGTGCGCCCACTATCGGCCACCGTTTCAACTGATTTACTCTCACCCTGAGTAATATTGAAATCATCGGCGCTGACCCGCACTGACATACCGAAGGCACTGGATGATACTTTCTGACATTCGGTGCAGTGGCAGATATAAACGGTCGTTGGTTCCGTTATAAATTCATAACGTAAGGCACCACAGACGCAACCACCAACGTATGGACCAGGCATAGTTTACTCTCCGCTAAATTGTACATTAATCACAGTTTGCATCGTCGAGTATTAATTTGCAATTCATTTCAAACCAGCGTGATACCTCAAAGGAAAAGTCCGACCCGAAGGTCAACCAAGTGATAGTTTCACAAACAAAGGCTTGGCGAGCGTAGCGTTTGGAAGAACATCGGCAAGGATATGGATAAGTTTATTTCCAGATCGATGCAGTCTCTGCTTTTCTAATCAGAGTTTGTTTCCGTATAACGCGAATTCTATTTTTGCCAATGAGAAAAACTTGCTTCGTTCGGTTAAACTATTTTTATCATAGCCATTAAACGTTTTCCGTGCGGTGTCTAGGGTGTCTAGCCTAAGCTTCTTACTAGCTTTTGGTTCAGGTTTCGAGCCACCTGAAGAAGGGGTTAGCGTTGGCCGGCTACACTTCGATGGGTCAGATTGGCTCAACCATTTGATTTATCTCGGCACCGGTTCCAATGATGGCTTCTGCGATCGTGTTTTAGGGATAGCGTCAAAAAACATTCCTTTTAATCAATTTTGCTGAGTACGGCATACAGATGAGCTGTTAAGTAAATGTGGCGATCATGTTACACGTTTGTTGCGATGGCGTTAATGGATTGCCAGAAAATTAAAACGGTGTTTCCTGAGCCATCCGTACAAGCGACCACAAAAAAATTTAGTCAAAGCATTTTGATCACCTGGGCCTATTGCCATACAATCTCAATAAGGACTATGCTTATCCCTAGAATTTATAACTTCGAAAGGATTAGAGGGGGAGGGAATGCTTCTAAAACTAAAGGGTCTTATATT
>LWDU01040406.1_pt1 | contig 36620 bp, 23 predicted proteins | sample 727161 | NCBI WGS metagenome assembly LWDU01 (sample SAMN04566230, study PRJNA314399) | hydrothermal vent metagenome | isolation source: deep sea hydrothermal plume seawater | place: Mexico: Gulf of California, Guaymas Basin | collected 2004-07-11 | reverse complement strand
TCAAAAACGCCCGTATAGGTCGCAGCGCTAGATGACGGTGTGTTTCCAAGTGGCTGTTGGTCCACGCGAATCACCTTGTTCACATGTTCCACACCCTGGATCGAATCGTGCGCGCCAACCGTCGTCTGCGCCCGATGTAGCTGCTTAGCCAAAGCCGCAAAGAGAATATCGTTTATCAACGAACTCTTGCCACTGCCGCTCGGGCCGGTAATTCCCGTCAGTGCTCCGAGAGGAATATCGACATCAATGCTCTTCAAATTGTGTTGCCGGGCACCGCGAATACCTAACCAACTGATTTCCGTTTGATCCGAGAATGTATAGTAGGCCGGACCAGGAGCATCGGTGTCACAGATGATTCGACGATTTGACGGAATGGGAATTGCCTTTTTTCCGACAAGGTAGGGGCCGGTCACAGAGCGACGACTTCGACCGATGGCCGCAGGGGTTCCCTGAGCGACGATCGTGCCGCCCTCGCTCCCCGATCCCGGCCCGAAATCGCAGATTTGATCCGCACCCGAAATGATTTCTCGGTCGTGCTCCACCACGAGTAGAGTATTCCCCAAGTCACGTAGCCCATGTAACGCCCGTAACAACCGGCGATTGTCGCGGGGATGCAGTCCAATCGTCGGTTCATCCAATACATAGAGAACACCGCACAATCCGCTGCCCAACTGACTGGCAAGGCGAATCCGCTGAGCTTCACCGTTCGACAAGCTGGCGGCCGGCCTAGAAAGCGAAAGATATTCCAAACCAACGTCGTTTAGGAACCGAATACGATTTTGGATCTCTCTCACCAACTCGCCAGCGATCTTGCTTTGTCGAGTGTCCAACTTCCAATCCGACACTACAGAAGCGAGTTTCCCCAATGGCATCCGACCGTATTGATCGATCGTGCTTTGACAAAACTCTACCGCGGACGCCACGTCGGTAAGTCGACTTCCACCACACTGACCGCAGTCGACTTCGTCGATTAAGTCCTGGATCCGCCCTCTTAAAGATGTCGAGAGCCGCGATGCTTCTTCCAACGCAGGATAGAGGCCCTTGTACAGGAAGCGAAAACGGACCGCTCCGTCGTCGTCCTTCACTTCCACCCATTGCTGGCCGCCTCCATGAAATAGAATGCGACGTTGGCGAGCGTTAAGTCCATCAATGGGAACATCGGTGGGCACACCAAGATCGCGGAAAAGAGCGTCCAACATCTTTCGCGATGTAGGCTCATCCAGTCCAGGCCAGATCAACAACGCTCCCTCGCCAAGTGTCAAACTTCCATCACGAATTAGCGATGCAGGATTCGCTCCAGATTGCAACCCCAGCCCTTCACAAGATGGACACCATCCCAAAGGACTATTGAAGGAAAAACTGTGCGGAGTGACCGGATCGAAACTGCGTTCACACCTCTCGCAGACGAGGTGCTGGCTGTGACTCTTGACTTTCCAGCGAGATTCTCGAACGTCGTCTTGCGGATAGGCAACTCTCATGACACCGCGTCCCAAAGCTAACGCGTGCTCGGCGCTGTCGGCGATGCGGGAGCGATTCCTGTCGCGGATGACCACTCGATCGACGATCACTTCCACTTTGTGCCGCGTGCGACGATCTAGATCAGGTACGTTGTCCATCGTGTGGGTCTGGTCGTCGATTCGTACGCGAACGTACCCCTGCTCGCGAATCTCAGTCCAAAGATCGTCATACTTCCGTCCCACCTCCAATTCCATCGGGGCCATCAGGTAGAGACGTGTCCCCTGGTCGTGGTTCATCACCTTGTCAACGATTTGATCCGCCGTCTGCGTCCCGACAGCCAATTCACAATCAGGGCAGTGCATCTTTCCCAACCGGGCCATCAGAATTCGCATGTAGTCATAAATCTCGGTGGCGGTTCCCACGGTCGAGCGAGGTGACTTGCTGAGGTTCTTTTGCTCGATAGCCACTGCAGGCGAGAGTCCTTCAATGCCCTCGACTCTCGGCTTCTCCATTTGGCTGACAAACTGCCGCGCATAGGAACTGAGACTCTCAACGTAACGACGTTGACCTTCGGCATAGATCGTGTCCATCGCTAGAGAAGTCTTACCTGACCCACTTGGACCGCAAAACACAGTCATTGCATCCCGCCGAAGCGACGTGCTAACCATCTTCAAGTTGTGCTGCGACGCCGCGCGAACGCGAATCTCCTTCTCCCCTCGAGCTTGCTTCCGCCGTTTAGTGCCGACGGCTGGTTGCCTGTCGTTTCTGCCCTTGGCACGCGGCTTCAGTGAGTGTCGGAGCACTTTTCCAGTATGCGAACGTCGACATTTCACGATGTCTTCAGGAACACCGGACGCGACCAAGTACCCACCGCGCTCGCCACCTTCGGGGCCGAGATCGATCACCCAATCGGCGGTCTTGATGACGTCCAGATTGTGCTCAACCACGACGACCGTGTTGCCAGCTTCGACGAATCCGTGCAGTACATCCAAAAGCATGCGAATGTCGGCAAAATGCAGTCCGGTTGTCGGCTCGTCTAACAAGTACATCGTGCTGCCAGTACTTCGTTTGACCAACTCTCGCGCCAACTTGATCCGCTGCGCCTCACCGCCCGAGAGTGTTGGCGAAGGTTGGCCAATCTGCAGATAGTCGAGTCCGACATCGTGAAGCGTCTTCAACTTGGCATAGATCTTTGGAATGTTCTCGAACAGTTCCATCGCCGTCGGAATGTCCATTTTCAGTACATCGGCAATCGACTGGCCTTTGAATTTAATCTGCAACGTCTCGCGATTAAATCGCTTTCCTTCGCAGATAGTGCAAGGCACCCAAATGTCGGCCAAGAAGTCCATCTCGAGTCGATTTGCCCCGTTGCCTTCACACGCCTCACATCGACCGTTCTTGACATTGAAACTAAACCGCCCCGGTTTGAACCCGCGGCGTTTCGAGTCGGGAAGCAGCGCGAATAGAGCTCGGATCTCGTCGAACACCTTGATGTACGTTCCTGGATTTGATCGGGGCGTTCGGCCGATCGGAGACTGGTCGATGGCGATCATCTTGTCCAAGTGCTCCAAGCCCTCGATCGCGACATGTGCTCCCGGGTTTCCCTCGCCGCCGTTCAGATCGCGTCGAAGAGCTTCCACGAGAATGTCGTTGATCAACGAACTCTTGCCAGATCCAGAAACGCCTGTCACACAGACAAAACAGCCTAGAGGAAACTCAATGTCCACTTTCTTGAGATTGTTGTGGGTGGCGCCGCGCACGACGAGTCGGTGCGAGTTTGCTTCTCGGCGGCGCGTTGGAATTGCGATCTGCTCTCGACCGCTCAGGAAGCGACCGGTTTGACTTCGCTCCTCCCGCAATATTGCGTCGAGGGGCCCAGCGGCAACGACTTCACCGCCTTTCACGCCGGGGCCCGGGCCAAAGTCGATCAAGTGATCGGCCGCACGCATCGTGTCCTCGTCGTGTTCGACGACGACCACCGTGTTACCCATATCACGAAGCTGCTGTAGGGTCGACAACAGACGATCGTTATCTCGAGGGTGGAGACCGATCGATGGTTCGTCGAGAATGTAGGTGACTCCAACTAGTCCGGCCCCTATTTGTCCGGCAAGACGAATTCGTTGTGATTCACCACCTGACAATGTTGGTGCGGTCCGGTCCATCGACAGATAGTCCAAACCAACATTGAGCAAGAATCCGAGCCGGGCCCGAATCTCCTTCAACGCATCGGTCGCAACAAGACGACTCGTGGCATTGAGTTCAAGGTCGGAAAAGAACTCGGCAGCTTCCTCTATCGATAAGCTAGAGACATCGGGAAGCGAACGATGTGGGTCGCTTCCAAGTCGCTTATCTTTGCTCATGGTCTTCAACCGAACCGAACAAGCCTGTTCATTCAATCTCTGACCATGACAGTCGGGACACTGCATCGTGTCCATGTATTTTTCCAGCTTGTTCAACACAATACGGTTCTTGGCATTGCGGTACTTATTGAGTAATTCCGGGACGACACCCTCAAATTTCCCACCGTATTTGACCGGTGACTTGCCTCCTCGCCAAGTGAAAGTAATGTGCTCGTCGTCAGTCCCCCATAGCCAGAGGTCCTGTAGCTTTTTCGGCAGACGGTTCCAAGGAGATTTCAGGAGTGTGCCGTCCTCGATCCCACGTCGCTTTTCGATCGTATCTGCAACACCCTGAAAGATGTGCCTCCGCCATCGCCCTAGTTGCTTCCACTTACCCATCGTTTCGAAGCAACCACTGTAGACCGACAGCGTCGGATCAGGGATCATCCGTTCGGTCACGAACGAGAAAACGTTTCCTAATCCATCGCAGGCCAGACACATTCCCTGTGGACTGTTAAAACTGAATAACTGCGGTGACGGCGGTTCAAAACTGATACCACATTGACCGCATGCATAGTCAACGGACAACAACATGTCATCGTACTGTTCGTCGGTCGCCGCACGTTTCGGCTTCCGGCTCTTCGCGATCGTCCCATCCACTGGTGACGCGGCTATCACAAGTGTGCCTTTGCCAACCTTCAGCGCCGTCTCCACGGCCTCCGCCAGTCGGCCTCGTTCTCGTCCCGCAATCAAGCGATCGACCACCACTTCGATGTGGTGCCGCATCTGCCGATCGAGCGGCGGAGGGTCGCCGAGAGAAATGACACGCCCGTCCACGCGAGCGCGAACGAATCCCTGCTTCAACAGATCGACGAACAGGTCACGGTATTCGCCTTTCTGCCCTCGAATAATCGGCGCCAGCACCATGAAGCGTTGCCCGGACGGCAGGCCTTCGATTCGCGTGATAATCTGCTCGCGTGATTGAGATGCGACAGGTTGGTCGCATCGGGGGCAGTATCCCTGGCCCACCCGCGCGAACAAGATCCGCAGGTAATCGTTGATCTCGGTGATCGTCCCGACGGTCGAACGAGGGTTGGTCCCGCTGGACTTCTGCGAGATCGAAATCGAGGGGCTGATTCCCTCGATTAGGTCGACATCGGGCTTCGGCATCTGGCCCAAAAAGTGTTTGGCCAATCCCGACAGACTCTCGATGTACCGACGTTGGCCCTCCGCGTACAACGTGTCAAACGCCAGTGAACTCTTCCCTGACCCGCTGACGCCCGTCAAGCAGATCAACTGATTGCGTGGAAGCACCACGTCTACCGATTGCAGATTGTGTTCACGAGCCCCTTTGATGACGATATCTGCCGCCGGCATGGTGGGTCCAACAGGGAAAGAGCGGTAGTTTGTCACGAAAAGCCAATAGTGTACCGATGTACAAGCCCAACAGACAGATGGGGTTAAGGAAGAGGTGAAGCGAGGAAGCACGAGCCGATGGGGTCACGGCTCCGCTCTTCGTCGGCACGACAAATAGACGTCGCCATCGATCGAATCGACGCGGACGTCTTCCAATTGGACGCTGTCGACCAGGCGGTCGATCCCGATGCCGCCAAGGGGTCCCGGTGCGTCGCGACCACCGATGATTTTCTGGCCGAGGAAAATGTGGTATTCGTCGATGCAACCGGCCGCCTGAATTGCCCCCAGTAGTTCGCCACCGCCTTCGACCAGCAAGTTGGTCACATGCCGTTCGGCCAATGCGCTAAGAGCGGCTGCTATTCGATCGGGGTAGCTACCTTCGAATTGGAGCACGTCGCACCCGGCGTTACGCAGGCGATCGACCTGTTCTAGCTCGGCATCTGTCGAGGCCATGACCCAAACCGGTCCCTCGTTAATCGTCTGCACCAACTTCGAGTTGCTCGGCAGTTGAGCACGTGAATCGAAAACCACACGGGCAGCCGTCCGGGGACCTGCGGGTCGAGCGGTCAACAATGGGTCATCGGCCGCGACGGTGCCACGCCCAACGGCCACGGCATCGACACGACCGCGTATCGCGTGCACTATGGTTCGTGCCGCCTCATTGGATATCCATTGACTGTCGCCAGTTGCCGTCGCAATTCGTCCGTCCCAACTCATCGCCCACTTTGCCATGACCCACGGTCGGCCACGAGTGGTACGACAAACGAATGGTGCATTGAGTCGAGCCGCTTCCTTCTCCATCAACCCGACTTGCACGTCGATGCCAGCCTGTCGAAGGACTTGGATCCCCTTGCCGGCAACGCGCCGATCCGGATCTTGCATGGCCACCACCACCCGAGGTAGGTCAGCCTGCACGAGTGCTTCGGTGCAGGGAGGCGTCTTCGCTGAGTGGCAACACGGCTCCAAAGTAACGTACAGGGTGCAATCGCGACCGGAACCGCCGAGATGTCGCAGCGCGTCGACTTCGGCATGCGCGTCACCAAATCGTCGATGCCAGCCTTCAGACACTATGGCGTCATGACGAGCAATGACACAACCAACCATCGGATTGGGTTCGACAAACCCTTGGCCCTGTTCGGCGAGGGCCAAGGCCCGGGACATACACTCAATATCGAATTGACTGGCCACAACGGTCGTCCGTTCAGCTGATGAGCTATTCCTGTCCGGGGAGCCAAATTTTTCCGGATTGCTGTGGTTCACTGGCGGCGGACTCGGGAGTCCACACTCCGCTGGATGGCTCCGATGCAGAAATTGGAGCCGCCTGCTCGCCACCGGCCACCTGCCCTGCCGCTGCATCGGGCGGACGGTTCATCGTTCCATCAGGATTCATGACACCCATTTGTACCAAGATCGACTGAACGCGGCCGGCAATCTCCTGGTCATTCAGGAATGGCTGCAGTCGATTCCAGGTTTCCATCACACCTGAATCGTCCTCAACAGCCATCATCAACACCCATCGATTGATCAACCACTGTCCCTCTGACGCCGCCAACGACTCGCGAACTTCGAGCACGCGATCAACCCAGTCCAGCGCCTTTTGACCAGCACCAATAATGTCCAGGCGCTGTCGGAACAAGTGTTCGATCGCCTGTTTTTGGTCATCGTCGCAGGCTTGAACCTCCTCACCGTTGACAAGTAATCGTCGCAACATCTCGTCCGTCACGGCCGATAGCCCTTGGCCAAACCCGACTTGCAGTGATACGAACGCCGCTTCCAGCACGTCCTCAAGCGGCACAGTCGTCCAATCCGCAAATGGGATGGCGTTCCACTGCAACTGGATGTCCAACTGTTTGGCGTTCGTCACAGGGAACGATGACAGACCCAACGTCTCCCGCAGAGAGTTGATCAAGTCGGTGTCGTCGTAAGGCATGCCCATCGCGATATAGACAGCGTAAAAATAGGCTTCACGACGATTCGCGTCCATGTCCGCCCGACCTGCTTCGCGAGGCGTCTTACCCTCGAGAAGACGAGAAGGCATCTCCAACAGACCCTCTTTCATGCACCAACTGACAAACTCATCTTGCACTGTCTGGCGCTTGGCTGGCGAGAACCGCTCGGGCATCCAAATCGTAGGCAAGTCGGCGATCACTTCGGCTGGACGTGTGGATTCGACGTCGTCGGAATCGCCCGAAAAGCCCTCTCCAATCGCCTCCTCGATAATCCCCGTTGCCTCCTCTCGAAAGTCATGTGTCGTCATGACAACGATCCGGGCATCACAGTCCGTCTCTTTTCCAAAAAACAACCCGCTGGCCAGGACACGCGGAAACTCGGCGGCCGGCAGTGCTTCCTCGTCGGACAGCAGCGGTGGATCGCGATCGAGAACCTGGAACGAGAGCCGCGGGGGTGGTGAATAGACTTCGGCAACCGATGGAGCGATATTCAAACTGGTGGCCAGTCGCGGCGCGGCCACAAGCATCTCGTTGGCTGCGGCAAAGTCTGATACATCACGACTGATTTTGTAATACGTCATCGTTTCTATCCCGACGATCGACGCGTTGTAGGTCGCCATCGCGGCGGCAAACGGTGCGACATCGGGATGCGACGCATATCGAGTCCACCAATTGGCCGCATCACTCCCCTGGCCACGCGCGGTATAGAGCCACGCTTTGAGTCCATAGAATTCGGCCCGATTCTGACCCTCGTGCAAAAGTTTTTCGAGGTCGTCCATCACGCCTTGCCACAGTCCGCAAATCGATCGCTCAACCAAGCCGCCAAACAACTCGATGTCACCACTTTCAGAATCGACCAAGAACCGAGCCAACCAATCCTCACGCAAAAGCGCTGGCAAGGTCTGAAAGAACGACGCCAGATGTCGTTGATCATGTTCGCTGAGAAAAGTACGTCCGGCATAATCCCATGTCATCAGTCGGATCGCCGTCGTCAGATTCGACCACTCGTCCATCGGTCGCAATGCAGCTTGCCGGAGTATGGTGTAGGTCAGCGCAGGGAAGGCCTCCACTTCGTGGATGCGAGCGTACAACTTCTCGATGCCGGAAGTAATCGTTGCCGCGTCGACGCCCTCCAATATCGATACCATCAATCGAGCCGTCAGGGTCATGATATGTTGGGGCGCGTGCTTCTCGAGGTTCTGAGCCTGCGCCGACAAGACCGTCACCGCCTCCTCATTGGACAGATGGGAAGGGTAGTCAAGTTGAAATTGCAGCGACAACAGGCAGGCGTCGTCCGGATATTTCTTAAGGAGTTGTTGAAGCCGCTGTAGCGCCGCCGCACTCTGTCCCGATTCCAAACTGTCGACAAGCTTGGCAATCTCGTTCTGCACCGGACGGGCGCTGCAATGCTTGATTTTCTCGCCCGATCCACAAGGACAAAGCTGATAGGTGTCTGCCATCGTCGTCTCGCCCAGCCAGTATTGATCCATTTTAGTTAGTAGCTCACAACGCCGGCGCAACCGTCAAGGTTGTACTGCGATCGGAGAACTAGACAGGTCATCGTAACAAACTAGCTGAGGGGCGTCTTGCCCCGAGGACCAAATCATGGCCAGGATGCTCTGCCAGCCGAGGTCCTGTCTGCCCAGGGTCGCTTCAATGGATCAAGCAAAGGCAGCACGTTTTTCACAAATCAATTCCAATAGCTGCTGCTGTGGAGATGCAAATTTGTCGATGCCCTGTTTCATCAATACGTCGTGCAGCTTCTGAAAGTCCACCTCGGCATCGATCTCTTGTTGCAACATGGTTTCAACCGGTGCATCGATCTGCCGCGAAAACGAGCGGTCTGACTCGACGACGGCGACGTTGGTAGCTGGTGGATTGGTTTGTATATCGGAACCCGCCAATGCCGCGACATATTTGCACGGATCGTCCTGTGGGTTCTTTACTCCTGTACTTGCGAAGACAATCTCTTGACGCAAGGTCGTGGCATGGTCGGCCCAAAACGCCTGGTTCTGTTGCCAAATCCGTTTGGCGTTGACGATTCCAACCATTCCTTGCGCGAGTGAAGACAATCCCTGGACGTTCTCTGCCGTGTACACATCCAACCGAGAAACGAAGATGCTGTAGACGCTCTTGAACCGCTTCAAATTGTCTAACTGCTGAGCGCCCTGCCAAACCGAATCTCGCGCAGCCGCGTACTGCTTGTCGGTAAAAATCAGGGTTACATTCAATGGGACACCAGCCGCCGCGAGTGGGGCCAATGCCTCGATCCCGGCTGGAGTCGCCGGCACCTTGATCAGCCGGTTGACGTGGTCCTTGGACCAGTACTTTCCACTTTCCACGTACGCGGCCACCCGTTCATCGTGCGGAATGCCACGCGCTGGATCCTCAAGTAGCGGGTCCAACTCAAAGCTGACGTAGCCATCGTCGCCGCCGCTTGACTCCCAGACCGGCTGGAATACTTGCTGTGCATCGCGGACCAGGCGATCCGTCATCTCCCAGGCCACGGTCGTGTCGTCGCGCCCCGACAACAGCGTCTCTATCTGGTCGTCAAACCGACCCGAGCGAAGGAGATTAGCGACGATTATCGGGTTCGATGTGGCACCCGTTGCGCCTAATTGGCGGTTTTCCTCAACGAGTATCGGGTCGATCGAGTCCAACCATAATTTGGTCCCCGAATCCAAAAGGCTCTTTAACGCGTGCGACATCCGTGTCTCCTGTTGAGCGCATGTTTGCTGTTGTCCGTTAATCAGCAAAGGTCGACGTGAATGGACCATGCAAGGAAGCCCAAACAGCGTCACCGCCGAAGCGTTGGCAACATAACATATACCGGTTGTAACGAACATTCGGATTTTACGTATCTATTTGCCATAGACGGATTTGTGATTAGTCGGTAGTCTTACACGCGGGCGGATCAAGCCACGTTCCCAACGCGCGATCTCGACCATTAAGCTATTTCGCTCCGTCTTGTCGAAGCCCATGGGGACTCATGAGTTCCAATCCGAAATTCTTCCGGCGCTACGCACTTTTCATCCTAGCTGGGGTGTTTTTCCTTTTGCCGTTTGCACTGCGGGGGGCTCGTCTTTCTCTTAACTCGATGAAGAACGACGTTAAGGATTGGCTGCCGGCTAGTTTTGAAGAGACGAAAGAGCTGGAGTGGTTTGGCAAGCATTTTTACAACGAACGATTTGTTGTCGCGACTTGGCCAGGCTGTTCGGAGGACGACACTCGGTTTCAACTGTTAGTGAAAAAGCTGCAGCCTGAGATCAAGCCCCAAGGAGACGAGTTACCGCCCCTAAACGGCCCTCCGCCTGCCGACCCAATCGAACGAGAGCAGCGCAACGAGATACGCAACAGATTATTGGGTGACCGACTCGGTCTTTTCTACGACGGCGACTCGCGAGAAAACTGGGGGCAAAGAGACGAGCGCTGGCTTCGAGGCAACGATGATACGTGGTATTTCATCACGCCTAACGGAACATTGCACCGTTGGAAAAATGGCAATAACGTCGTGGCTCCGCTTCTTCGCGCTGTTCGGTCGGCGCGAGGAACGTACGAAGTTCAAGGGGAAAAGGTTACCGAACTTGGTGGAGTCGGCAGCAACGGCGTGAGTCGTTACTACGAGGAACCGCGGCTGGTGACGGCGCGGCGGTTTAGTGGTCTGGTAACTGGCCCCGATGTATTGAAAACTCTCGCAGCGCCACAAGGTCCGCTTTGGCCGCACGAGGATCTATCGGACGCTGATAAACAACGGGTCGCCAGGGCAAAGGCACTGGAACGATTGGCGGGAACGCTGTTTGGCCCTGCTTGGCATAAAGGCTACGATTGGTCGGCCGATGATCTTCTGGAGCATCTTCCAAAACATACCGTTTCCGCAATGCCGCCCGACTGGAATTCGAAAACGCGAGCATTCCTGCAACGTCTGGTTGACGAGCAGTTCGATGGAGATATCGAGGGCCTTCGGAACGCATCGTTCGTCGATCGCAATGTGCATTGGGAAGAGCTATTTGAGTTTCTGAACGTTCCGGTCCCGGCACCACAAACGGCTGTGCTGGTCTATCTGAGCGAAGCGGGAAAACGGGATCTGAGTAAAGTGGTTGGGCGGCCGCTGATGGGTAAGCCACGTGGCCGGCTCCTTGCTTTAGCAGAAGAATGTGGAGTATCGACCGGCGACGACGGCGACCTGCACATGGGCGGACCGCCGATCGACAACGTTGCCATCGACGAAGAGGGGACGATCACGCTCGTGCGACTGGTTGGCTTCTCCGTCGCCTTGGGCCTCACCTTGTCGATGATCTGCTTTCGCAGCATCAACGTGACCATGATGGTGTTCCTGGTCGGGGGCTTCAGCGCGGTGACGAGCCTCTCCATTGTCTATTGGACCGGCTGGTCGGTCGATGCCATCCTCATGACGATGCCATCTCTCGTTTACGTCTTGGGACTGTCGGGGGCAGTCCACATCGTCAACTATTATCGAGACGCATGCCAAGAGAGTGGGTTGGAAGGCGCACCGGAAAAAGCGCTGGCCCATGGCTGGGGCCCCTGTACGCTCGCAGCGTTCACGACGGCCTTGGGGCTATTGTCGCTGTACACTAGCAACATCATGCCGATCAAGAAGTTCGGTCTCTTTTCGGCCATCGGCGTTGTTGCCACACTCGGGCTGCTTTATACGTACCTTCCAGCTGCACTCGAAGTTTGGCCACCTGGCTATCACCGCCAAAGACGAGATGCCAACCGAGGTGGCCTGTTTCACCATGTCGAAAAATTCTGGTTGAAAGTTAGCGACTTGATCGTCCGGCGTTACGGACTTGTCCTAACAGTTTCGTTGCTGGCAATGGTTGTGTGCGCCTTTGGAATAACAAAGACTCAACCGTCCGTTCAGCTACTAAAACTATTTGACTCCAAATCCAAAATCATACGCGACTACCAGTGGCTGGAAGACAACCTCGGTGAATTGGTGCCGATGGAGGTGATCGTACGAGTCTCTCCAGACTTGATCTTGCCGTCCTCCAAGGAACTCAACGAACGGGATTACAACGATCCAGACGATGTGTTTCGCCTCAGCCTCCTGGAGCGCTTGGAGATTGTTGGCCGAGTCCAAGTCGCGATCGAACGATATTTCGGTGACGAGGGACAAGAGATCCTCGGTCGAGGCCTATCAGCGGCAACGTTTGCTCCCGATCCTCCCGAAATCGGTCCGGCGACCGGTATTGGTCGGTCTGCTCTGGAGCGAATGGGGACCAACCGGCTATTGGAAGAACACTTTCAGCAACTGGTCGACGAGGGTTACGTTCGCACCGACACGCACCCCGATCACGTCGGCAGTGAGTTGTGGCGTCTTAGCTTGCGGCTCGGCGCGTTGAACGACGTCGACTATGGCGTCTTCGTTCATGAATTGCGAGACGTCGTCGAACCGATCATCTCGGCCTATCGACATCGTGACGCAGTCCTCCGCGGCATCGCTCAGCACCGCAAAGACAACGGCGACGAAGACGGATTCCTGCGAGCGCGAATCGCGATCCTGGGTGCGGCCGATCCCTTGGCAAGGGATCCTTCAACCAGAGTGGTAAGTGAAGAGATCGACAAGGCCGAGCAATCCAGACTATTCACCGAGACACTTGCCGAATTACTAATCCTGGCGGGCTTTGACAACGACTGGCGTGCCGATTGGGTTGACAGTCCGCTCTCCAACGCCGATTTAGCCGCTGGTCTGGATGACGTCTTTGAATGTGTTGTCCTAACCGACAACAGCCACAACTTTGACATGAACATAATCCAAAAACATGCGAAGGTGTTCATCGATGCTCGTGATCATGTCTATCAGTACGAGGCGGAGAGTTCATCAACGGCCGCCGAACGCGACGCCGAGGTACAGGTGGTTTACACGGGAGTCGTCCCGGTCGTCTATAAGGCGCAAAGAACACTCTTGGAGAGTCTGATCAAGAGTACCGGTTGGGCCTTTCTTATGATCGCCGCTGTGATGATGGTGCTGTTGCGAAACAGCCCAGGATCACTTGGTCTAGTCAACATCCGCGGCGGCCTGTTGTCGATGATTCCCAACGTGTTTCCAGTCGTCATCATCTTCGGGTTGATGGGCTATCTCGCCATCCAGGTCGATATCGGTTCGATGATGACGGCAAGCGTGGCGATGGGTGTCGCCGTGGACGATACCATCCACTTCTTGGCATGGTTCCGCAATGGGATGAAGTCGGGCCTGAGTCGTTCTGCCGCAATTCGCCTCGCTTATTCTCGTGTGGCGACCGCGATGACCTATACGACACTGATTGGCGGAATGGGCTTGGCAGTATTCATGCTCAGCACCTTCGTTCCCACACAGAGATTTGGTGGGCTGATGTTGACGTTGTTAGGCGCAGCGCTCGTCGGAGATCTGGTCATATTGCCGGCATTGCTGGCAAGTCCGGTGGGTCGATTCTTCTGCCCCAAAGACATCGATGAGGTGCAACCGGAAAGTCTGGACTCCAGCGTCGAAAATCAGGGAGAGTCGAGTGAATCTAGTGACGTGGGCACCGACGAGGAGCAGGACTCACGCCCCCCCCGATCTAAAGCTGGTGAAACGCCACATAGTCGCCAATCGCAACGGCGCACCGACCCACCGCACCAAACGCCGGGTGGTTAGCCCGTTGAACAAGTGGGGTCGTCCAGTTACGATCCTCTATTTGCCTTCCTTGCGCCAACCAATGGCAGCGCGTTCGACACAGCGGCAAGAAAATCTCCTGGCAACGGTATGGTGTTTCCCTATGGTGGATGAGACCGAAATCGTCATCACTGGCATCGGCGTGGTCTCGCCGATCGGTATCGGCAAGACCCCGTTCTGGAATTCGCTGCAGGAGAGTCGCAACGGTGTCATGACGATCGAAGCCTATGACCCGTCGGCGCTACCCATACGATTCGGCGGTGAAATCCAAGATTTCGACCCGAAGGCCCACGTCAAACCGAGGAAGAGCCTGAAAGTGATGTGCCGGGAGATCCAAACTGGATTTTCCGCGGGTGCCTTGGCGATGACGGATGCGGGGCTGGAGCACGGCAGTGTTGAACCAGATCGCCTGGGCGTCGTCTTCGGAAGCGAGTTGTTTTACACCGATCCGCGCGACATGCGGACCGTCTACGCTGCCTGTACTGAGAATCAAGAATTCGACATGGATGTCTGGGGGTCCAAAGGGATGCACCGGCTCTATCCGCTCTGGATGTTGATGTACCTGCCGAACATGGTTGCCTGTCACTTGGGAATCGCCTATGACGGTCGCGGGCACAACAATACGATCACGGTTGGAGACGTGTCGAGTCTACATGCGGTCATCGAAGCGGCCGAGATACTACGGCGCCATGATGCGGATGTCATGCTGGCCGGCGGCGTCGGCACACGGCTCAACCTCACGTCCACTCTCTACCGCAGCACTGCCAACTTGAGCCATCGCAATGACGAACCGGCCGCCGCCAGCCGGCCATTCGAACGAGACCGAGACGGCATGGTGAACGGTGAAGGCGCCGGTGCCCTAGTACTGGAAACAAAATCGCACGCGGAGCGCCGCGGTGCCACCATCTACGCTTCCATTGCCGGCTGGAATTGTTCGTTTGAACCGGTCGTCCCGGGGCAGTCGTTCGAGGGCACAGGGATCGGTTCGTCGATTCACCACAGCTTGCGTCATGCCAAGTTGACTGCCAACGACATTGGGCACATCAACGCTCAAGGGAACGGTACACTCTACGGTGACCAGGTGGAAGCTCGCGTAATCCAAGAACAACTTGGCGATACTCCGGTCACTGCGATGAAGAGTTTTTTTGGAAATCTAGGGACTGGCAGCGGCGCCGTCGAGTTGGCGGGCGCCGTATTGAGCATCGAACAAGACATCGTTCCCGCGACGAGAAACTATGCCAACGCTGACCCCGAATGTCCTGTTCATGTCATCCGCGATGCCCCGCTTCACGAGAAGCAGAATGCGGCCGTAGTGGTAAGTTATTCGGGCACTGGGCAGGCAGCCAGTGTTATCTTGCGGAAGCCGTGAACGGCGATGAACATCCGTCACACCGCACAACTCTGGGCCATCGGGTCATCGCTTCGATCACAACCATTGATGATCGCGATACCAATTGACGGTGTGGCGAAGTTGTTCAACCAATGTATCATTCGGTTCGAAACCGAGTTCACGTTTGGCAGCACCATTCGAACATGCCCACGATGGAGCAATCGCCTCACGAACTTTGTCGCGGTTGAACAAAGCAGGGACGCCTTGTCGAGCAGCAATGAATTCGCTGCAGACCGCTACAACTCGGGCCGCAAAGACAGGAATCGGCACGGTCAAAGTCAAGCGGCCCGGACGCATCAGCTTCGCCAACTGTTGTCCAAGTTCCTTCAATGTCAACAGCTGGTCGGTTGAGGCAAAGTAGATGCCTTCCTGGTTCTTAGGATCGGTGGTCACACGCCGCCCCCGTTCGATGGTAGAACAAAGCAACTGAACCAAATCGTGAACATGAATCATGCTTGTTTGCGGCGCCCTGCTACCAATCACTGGTACGACCCTAAATGTCTTGATCGTCTTCATTAATTCGAGTAGTGCCAAATCTCGTTCACCAAAGACAATGGCTGGTCGGACAATAGTCGTGGGGACACGATTCGCGTGTCGTCTTACAGCCAATTCACCGAGCAACTTGCTTCGCCCGTAGGCGGAGACGGGACGGGGGATGGCGGATTCTAGCAGGACGCCACCGTGAGAGGCTGGGCCGACAGCTGCCAGCGACGAAACGCAAATCAAAGTCGGCGCTTCGTTCATCGCTGAGCAGGCGGCCGCAACGTTATGGCTGCCCTGGCAGTTGATCTCTTCGAGTTTCCCAACGTCGACTCCCCTTGTTAACCCGGCAAGATGAATCACCGTGTCGATCCCATCGAGCGCGTCGACAATCGATGAGGCGTGAAGGACGTCGCCCGACACACGGTCAATATCGAGATCATCCAGATCAGCAGCATTAGATGTTGGGCGAAGAAGACACCTGACATGCGTGCCCCGCTCAACCAGCTCACGGACCAAGTGCCCTCCGATGAACCCGCTAGCGCCGGTGACTAGTATGTCGTGCATGCAATCAAACCGAACGATGCGTGTACCCGTTGTCGACAAACCACTTCCAAGCCGCCGCAGCCGCCTCTGCAGCAGAGCTCATGCGGTAATTCAATTCCCGTACGGCTAGCTCACTGGAGAAATAATGCGGCTGACCAGACATCCGCACCGCCAGTGAATTCACGTCCGGCTCGTTGCCTGTGAGTTTTCCCCAGCAGTCCCCCCAGCTCCCCGCCGCAATTCGCATTAACGGCCCGCTCCAGTAGATCGGTCCTCGGCCACCGGACACTCTGGCAAAGAGACGCCATACCTCAAGATACGTTATGTTCTCACCAGCCAGAATGTAGCGACTCGGTATCTCACAAATCGTCTTGCCAACATGAAGGTGTTCCAAGGCCGTGACGATCGCCAAAGCGACATCGCGGACGTCGCACAGACTGACACCACCGGCAGGCGCAAACGGCTTCCATCGCTCGGCCACGCTCAATAACATCTTCCCGGACGACGGTCGCCAATCCCATGGACCGAGCATGAATCCTGGGTAGACAATCGTTGCCGTGAGGCCCCGCTTCACCAAATCGCAGATGCGGCGGTCCGCCGCCCTGTTGCTTTTTACGTAGGGGCATTGCTCAAAACCATTCCGAGCGGTTGTTTCGGTTGCCGGTTCGTCCCACGCGCCAATTCCTAGTGCATCCACCGTGGAAACGTGCACGAGTGGAATTTCGAGCCTTTGGCAGGCCTCAGCGACGTTGACCGCCCCCAAGTGATTGATTTGATCGTGCTTTGCCGGATTCGTGGATCCAATTTGCACGAGTCCCGCACAGTGAATAACTCCCGTCGTCGACTTCACCGCCTCTTCAACACTTGCCGGGTCGGTAATGTCGCCTGTGATCAGCTCGACGTCCAGGTCCTCTAAAGGACGTGAGTTCGATGTTCTGCGGACCAACGCCCGGACGTGTTTCCCCTGGTCGAGCAGGGTTCGCACAACGTTGTTTCCCAACAACCCTGTGGCGCCCGTCACCAATGTCTTCATTCCCGAAACTCCCACCAAGAGCTCGGAAACCGAAGTGGAGCGAGCTCGAATCGATCATTTGATAATTGCGTCCACCTGACGGTGGTTGTGGTAAATTGCTCACCAGCCTACCTTTTTGTAAGGACGATAGGCTAAACAGATCCCCGAGAGCGAGCCAACAGATGGTCGAAACCGTTATTCAAGCTGTCAACACGCGAACGGAGCGGAAGGCCGCGTTTAACCTCCCTTGGAAATTGTATCACAACGATCCTAACTGGATTCCACCGCTGCGACAAAACCAGTTGGAGTTAATGGGTTTCCGGAAGCACCCGTTCTACGACCGAAACGAAGTACAGGTGTTCTTGGCAACACAAAACGGTAAGGCCGTCGGCCGAATCGCCGCCATCACCAATCTCGAACACAACCGCCGTTACAACGACAAGATCGGCTTCGTGGGATTCTTCGAGTCGATCGATGAACCGGACGTTGCCAATGGCCTGTTTGATGCGGCAGCCGCTTGGCTAAAGGAACGCGGGCTCGACACGGTGCGCGGTCCGGTCAACCCTTCACTGAATCACGAAGTGGGCCTATTGACCGATGGATTTGACACACCACCAACTTTCATGATGACCTATAATCACCCTTACTATCCAGCTCTATTTGAACAGGCCGGATTCGTCAAAGCACAAGATCTCTTCTCATTCGACGGACACGTCGACATGCTCGAAACCCTGGACACGAAACTCGACTTCGTGATTCGGGAAGCGACGCGACGATTCAACATTAAGATGCGTCCGTTGAGTCGAAGTCGGTTTGACGAAGATGTTCGACTGTTCCTGAACATCTACAACCAATCGCTGGGCGGCACGTGGGGATTCACGCCGCTTTCAGAAGCCGAAATCGACCATGTAAGCAAGTCGTTGAAACACTTGATCGTTCCCGAATTGACCACGATTTGTGAAGTGGACGGAAAACCCATTGCCGCAGTGTTCGGACTACTCGACTACAATCCGCGTATTAAGCTCATCAATGGACGGCTCTTTCCATTCGGCTTCTTTCGTTTACTCTTCAACCGCAAAGCCATTAAGCGGATTCGTTTGTTGAGTACGAATGTGATACCCGAGTACCAGCGGTGGGGCGTCGGCTTGGTCGCTCTCTCCAGGTTGGTACCCGACATCCTAAAGTGGGGCATTCAGGAAGCTGAATTCTCCTGGGTCCTGGAAAGCAATCACTTGTCGTACAAGACACTCAAACGGGGCGGTGCGATCCTCTCCAAGTCGTATCGCATTTACGATCGGCCGATCGAAGAGAAATAGCGCCACACATCCCTCGGCTCGGTGTCCGACATGAATCCCGAAACGGAAGCGAGCGAGAATCTGTATTCACGGCGTCGCCACGCGAGATCTCTTCGGTGCCCCGGTGAGTTGCCGCCAAGTCCGTTCAGTTATACTGTGTGACCGGCGAATCGCACTCGCACCTACAAACAAGAAGCAGGATTGAACATGTTCAAAGACCGACGCACGCTTTGGCTCACTATCGTCCTCGCTACAGCATCGTACGGTTGGGCAGGCGAGAAAGATGGCCGCCTGGACATTTATTGGGTCGACGTAGAAGGCGGCGCGGCGACTTTGATCGTCACGCCGGCCGGTGAATCCGTGTTGATCGATTCGGGAAACCCTGGCTATCGCGACCCGAAAAGAAGCGGGCCTTCGTAGGATCGATCACCTGATCACAACGCACTATCACCGCGATCACTTTGGCGGTGCCCCGACGCTTGCCACCCTGATTCCCATCGGCACCGTTCACGACAACGGCGTCTTCGATGGCATGCCGAATGATCCCGGTAAACCCTATTGGGAATTTGACGCGGCCGCTCGCCGAGTCATCAACCCCGGCGACAAACTCTCGTTGCGGCAGGGTGTTACGTCACTGCCGGTCAGTCTTCAGTGCCTGGGAACCAGAAAACAGTTTATTGCCGCTGGCCCAGATGTTCCGAATTGCGCAGCGTGTGCCGCTCACCGCCCGAAGGACCGCGACGGATCCGACAACGCGAATAGCGTTGTGACATTGCTCGAATTTGGTTCATTTCGATTTTACGATGGGGGCGACCTCACCTGGAATCAGGAATTCCGCTTGGTCTGTCCGAAGAATGTGGTGGGCCGAGTCGACGTGTATCAAGTCACACACCATGGTCTGGCGTCCAGTAATAACCCGGTGCTGTTGAACGCCCTGCAACCACATGTCGCCATCATGAACAATGGCAAGACCAAAGGCTGCATGCCCGATGTGTTCGCGAACTTAAAGGCAACGAAATCGATCCAAGCCATCTATCAACTTCATCGCAACGAGCGGCCCGACGGCCAGATGAATAACGTCGAAGTTCCGTTCATCGCCAACCGCAGTAAAGAAGTGACTGGCAACCATATCCACTTGTCGGTCGCCGCGAACGGTAAAAGCTACACTGTGACGATTCCGGCGCACGACGAATCGCGGACCTACCAGACCGTCGACAAGTAACAACCGGCCACCCTACTTTCGTTTGGAGACCATTACCATGTATCGCAGCAAGATCGCCGCATCTCTGTTCGCCCTCGTTTTCGTCGCGTTGGCTAGCGTTTCAATTGCCGAAGACAAGATTTCGGCGCTTATCGTCGAAGGCCAGAACAACCACGGAGTGTGGCCGAAGACGACCGAAATGATGACGGCATTTCTGGAAGAGACGGACCGGTTCACGGTCGACGTGGCCACCACCAAACCCAAGGGAACGGACGCCGACTTCAAACCAAAATTCTCGAACTACGACGTGGTGATTTCGAATTACAACGGCGCGGCATGGCCCGCAGAGACTCAACAGGCGTTTGTTCAGTTCGTCAAAGAAGGTGGCGGTTTTGTAGTGATTCACGCGGCCAATAATGCGTTCGGCAAGTGGAGTGAGTACAACCAAATCATCGGCCTCGGCGGATGGGGCGGTCGCAATGAGTCATCGGGGCCGTATGTCTACCTGGACGGAAAAGGGAACACCGTTCGCGATCCATCTCCGGGACGAGGTGGTCATCACGGTTCCCAACATCCGTTCCAGATCATTGTTCGCGACGATTCCCACCCAATCACCAAGGGAATGCCGACCGCTTGGATGCACAGCAAGGACGAACTCTACGACCAACTTCGGGGCCCCAGTCAAAACATGCACATTTTGGCAACGGCCCACGCCTCAACAGACAAAGGTGGAACAGGCCGACATGAACCGATGTTGATGACAGTCGACTACGGCAAAGGACGCGTTTTCCACACGCCGATGGGTCATGCGGAATACTCGCAGGATTGCGTCGGCTTCATCACCTGCCTGCAACGCGGTACCGAATGGGCTGCAACGGGCAAGGTGACACTCCCGATCCCGAAGGACTTCCCAAGTGCTGACGCCGTCTCTCGACGCACCAAGTAGGTCGTCATCAGACAGCGAACTGCCGATCATTGAAAAAGCGGCCGAGCTCACGCTCGGCCGCTTTTTAGTTTTCGGCGGGTTGTTCGGGGCATCCAGCCCATAGGTCCATCTACGAACAACCCATACTGTTTCCGCAATTGTGACAGAGGTAGCAGTTACCGTTTCGCACGGTGATCGCCCCACAATTGTCGCAACTCGGCGCGTCACTCTGAAAACGCGCGAACTGCGCGGTGCGCGAGCCTACAGGGGCTGCCATGGCCGCTCCCGCTCGCTCCAACAAATCTGCATCCACGCTCGCGGTCGCCTTACCATTGCCATTCGAAGGTACAGCAATTGTCGATGCCGACGACTTGACTATCGTAGGCTCCGCCGACTCGCTGACCGACTCTTCCTTGACAGGCAGGCCGTTGCTCGCTTCGCGGTAGCCGGGCATGAATTGCACACCTAACCACCGGAAGATGTAGTCGACCACGCTCTTGGCGATTCGCACATCCGGGTTCGTTGTGTGGCCCATCGGCTCGAACCGAGTGTGTGAGAATTTATTGACCAACACTTCCAACGGCACACCATACTGCATGCTCAGTGAAATGGCCGTGCCGAAACTGTCCATCAATCCGCCAATCGTACTACCCTCTTTGGCCATCGTAATGAACAACTCGCCCGGCCGACCATCTGGATAGAGGCCGACGTTGATGTACCCCTCATGTCCACCCACGCTGAATTTGTGAGTGATCGACTGACGAGTATCTGGCAGCCGTTCGCGGCGTGGACGAGGCTTCACCTCCGCAGCTTCCGCCTTGCTGGATTCCGTATTCGTCGAAAGAGGTTGGCTCTGTTTCGACCCATCTCGGTAAATTGCGATCGCCTTTAAACCAAGCTTCCAGCCCCAGGTGTAGGCCTCGGCGATATCGTCCGGCGTCGTTTCTGCCGGCATGTTTACCGTCTTCGAAATAGCTCCGGAGAGGAACGGTTGTGCCGCCGCCATCATGCGGATGTGAGACCGCCAACTGATGCTCCGCACACCCTTGGCAGCTTGGAAGGCACAATCAAAGATACAGAGGTGCTCGTCTTTCAATCCTGGAGCGCCCTCGATCGTATCCTCCTTATCGATGTACTGAACAATCGCATCGATCTGCGCCGCGTTGTACCCCAGGGCACTTAAACCTCGCGGTACCGTCCGATTGACGATTTTCAACATCCCGCCACCGGCGAGTTGTTTGTACTTGACCAATGCGATATCCGGTTCGATGCCCGTTGTATCGCAATCCATCATGAAACTAATGGTTCCCGTGGGCGCCAAGACCGTCGCTTGGGCGTTCCTGAAACCGTGCTTTCGGCCGCTCGCCAACACAGTGTCCCACAGTTTTTGCGCCGCCTCTTTCAAAGCTTTCGGTGCGGATTCATCAATCTCTTCAACCGCGTTCTGGTGCATTTCCATCACGCGGAGGAACGGATCACGATTCTCGGCATAACCATCAAAAGGACCGACCGCCTCGGCCAACTCACTACTGGTCAGGTTTGCTGCACCGTGCAACAGAGACGTAATCGCACCGCACAACCCATACGCTTCCGGAGAATCGTAGGGGATGCCGGAGGACATGAGCAAGCTACCGAGGTTGGAATACCCCAATCCGAGTGGACGGAAAGCGTGGCTGTTCTTGGCAATTTCGTTTGTCGGGTAGCTGGCTCGATCAACCAGTATCTCCTGAGCGACAAAGAAGATACGGCAGGCAGCCGTAAACCTCTCCGCGTCAAACGTGCCGTCATCATTTCGGAATTTTATCAAATTGACGCTGGCTAGATTACATGCCGTATCGTCGAGGAACATGTATTCCGAACATGGATTACTGGCGTTGATTCGCCCTGAATTGGGACACGTGTGCCAGTGGTTGATGGTCGAATCATATTGCACGCCGGGATCGCCACAATGCCATGCGCATTCCGCCATCCGCTTCAACAGGTCCTTTGCGTCATGTGTCGGCCCGTCCTCCTTTTGACTGACGAATCGAGTCGTCCACTGACCGCCTTGTTCCGCCGTATCCATGAACTCGTCCGTGACTCGCACTGACAAGTTCGCGTTCTGGAACAAGATCGAACTATAGGCCTCACCATTGAAGTTGGCGTCGTAGCCACCTTTTTCAATGAGAACGTGAGCCTTCTGTTCTTCTTTCCACTTGCATTCGATGAATTCTAGAATGTCCGGATGCCAAATCTTCAACGACTGCATTTTCGCGGCGCGGCGCGTTTTACCGCCCGACTTGACCACCGCGGCGATCTGATCGTATACCCGCATGAATGACAACGGTCCCGATGGTTTGCCACCACCGGAGAGCTTTTCACGATTCGAGCGGATCGTGGACAAGTCCGTCCCCGTACCAGAACCGAATTTGAACAACATCGCCTCGCTCGTCGCCAGACGCATGATGTCTTCCATATTGTCTTCAACACTTTGGATGAAGCACGCCGACGCCTGTGGAAATTCGTAGGGATTCTGGGGTTGGTACGCTTCTCCCTTGACCGAATCCCAGTGCCAGTTGCACTTTGCTCCTCGCACACCGTATTTGTGAAAGAGACCCACATTGAACCAAACGGGTGAATTGAACGCGCCGTGTTGATGGAGGCAGAGCCAAGTCAGCTCGCGGTAAAACCGCTCGCCATCCTCGTCGCTGACAAAATAGCCGTCCTCAATGCCCCAGTTCGCTATCGTTCGTGCCACTCGACCGATGAGGTCCCGGACACTCGTCTCGCGTTGGGGCGTATTCACCTCGCCATAGAAATACTTGCTTACCACTACGTTGGCCGCCAATTGACTCCACGCTTCGGGTAGCTCACAGCCGGTCTGTTCAAACAGAACCCCGCCGTTTTCATCTTTGATTGCCGCTGACCGGACCTTCCAGGTCACTGTGTCAAACGGGTCGCTTGCTTCCGTCGGGCAGAAAAGACTCTCGATACGAATCCGATTGGAAGAGGACGATTGTTGGTCCGAGGACGAACCCGACATTGGCGTCTGCACGCGTGCCATCCTTGCAGCTCCTTCATTCTTATGTTGCTTCGCAAAGCTCGTTCCATCGTGCCACTGCACTCCTGAGCCAATCCACCCAGTGACACGTACCAATGAGGAAATTAGTATACATTAGTATACCATCGGTCGGCCGAAATGCTCCCTCCAGCAGGTTCGGCAAGAAAAGAAAAATAGCTCCTATAGATACCACATGTTGTACCTCTCGGCAGTCGAGGGCACAACATTTAGAGTAGGAGCCAAAGTCTACAAAAAACGCCCTTCACGTCAAACACTATTTTTCGATTGCGGCAGGTGCTTATCTAGAGAAGACTTAGGAAGATTCAGCACTCGGTGTCAGGAGGCCCGTTCGAGTCCTCCAATCGACATTAAAACGGTGTGAGCGATTAACTTACGGTCATCCGTTTCAAAACGCAAATGTTTTTCTTGACTGTCGCATTTTTTTAAAAAAACATCGAGCTTTTAGACGGCGTCTGTAGGGTCTGATCGGTACAAAAAAAATCCGCCCGCTGACGGTTCGTCAGCAGGCGGATTCGAATTTGTAGTCGCTATGGCGAAAAGCACTCAGAACGTAGACGATCGGCGAAGACAACCGATTCGTCAGTTGTTAATGGCACTGATGAGAACGGTCGTGTAAATCTGCCGATGCCCAGTCTTCCGTCGCGAGTTCTTACGGCGGCGGAACTTCTGCACGGTCACCTTGTCGCCCCGCTCAACGCCAACCACTTCAGCGGTCACGGAAGCGCCGTCGACAACCGGTTTACCGATTTTCACGCCATCCTCGCCCGATACCATCAAGACGCGGTCAAACACCAACTCGTCGCCCTTGGAGGCACCGTCGCGATAGTCGATTCGCAACTCTTGCCCCTCTTCCACTCGAAACTGCTGCCCACTATCAGCAACGATTGCGTACATGACTCAACACCGTTTCTTTAAAAACGACACCCAAGTTGATTGGTTTTCCTGCGGCAAACCACTCAATTTACCGCCCACCATAACGTCCGTCGACCCCAAAGGAGTATTTTTGGGGTTCAGTTGAAGGCGATTTCCCGACCGTCACTGTCCCGGCAGTCGAACTCCACATGCTCGGGGAATAAGCCCTCCGTGCCCAGAATTTGCACGTGCATGCCGCCTTCCTCCTCCAGTCCGGTAATGTCGCGCCGTTTGGTGTTGTTTAGGTAGGATGCCACCTCGTCGTTCACACGCACCGTCACTCGCGAGACCTTTGGTTTCTGACCGGCGAGCATCAGCATGCGAACCACTTCGATGGACATGCTCTCGGCCGTCTTCACGGCTCCGCGGCCACTACAGCAGGGACAATCGGCGTACACACTCGTCTTCAGGCTTGGCCGAATCCTCTGCCGGGTCATCTCGACAAGCCCAAAGGGGCTGGTGCGGAGAATCTTGGTCCTCGCTCGATCACGGCTCATAGCGTCCCGCAGGGCACGCTCTACGGCGCGGCGATGCGTTTCCCGTCGCATGTCGATAAAGTCGTTGACGATCACGCCACCGAGGTCTCGTAGCCTCAATTGCCTGGCAATCTCCTTGGCAGCAGTCAGGTTCAACCGATAGGCCGTTTCCTCCGCATTGCCGTCAGCGCGAAAGCTGCCGCTATTGACGTCGATAGCCACGAGGGCCTCGGTGGGGTCGATCACGATCGACCCGCCCTCAGGCAGCTTTACCTCGCGTTTGTGAATCCGGGCAATTTCAGAGTCGAGGTGATACTTGTGGAACAGCGGCTCTTTGCCATCGTAGAGGTGCAAGCGGTTGACAAACCGAGGCATCACTAGCTGCAAGAACTCTTTTGCCCGCTCGTAGGCAGCCTCTTGATCAATATAGATCGCATCGACATCGGAACTAAAGATGTCCCGAATCGTGCGGATGATCATATCACTCTCTTCGTAGATGTCCCCGGGTCCCTGAGTGTTCTTGATGCGGCGAACAATGACCTTCCAGAGCCGCAACAGGTAGGCCATGTCGCGTGAGAGCTCTTTGCGAGTCCGTTCTTGGCCGGCTGTTCTGACGATGAACCCGAGGCCTTTCGGAGGATTGAGCTCCAACAAGATTTTACGCAGATTTCTCCTTGCCTCGTCGTCTTCGATTTTTCGGGAGACGCCGACGCGACCGAGTGAGGGCATCAAGACCAAATAGCGACCGGGGATGCTGGCGTACGTCGAAAGCGTTGGGCCTTTGGTACCAATCCCCTCCTTGATCACCTGCACGATCACCTCATCACCACGCCGAAAAATCTCCTGAATCGGAGGTTTGACACGCGGTCGAGCACCGGGTCGTTGACGGCGGCCGTCGCCGTCCTCACCGATCAGCTGCTTTGGATCGTAGCCTCCCTGTCGAAAATACTGCGGCTCCACATCGCTGATGTGCAAGAACCCGTTTCGACCTACACCAAAGTCGACGAATGCCGCCTGGATACTCGGCTCCAAGTTAACCACCCGCCCTTTGTAGATATTGCCGACATAGTTGTCTTGGCTCGCACGCTCGATGCAGAGTTCCTCCAGAACACCGTCTTCAATGATCGCAATCCGGCATTCTTCCGGCTGCGAAACGTTAATCAACATTTCCTTTCTCATAATCCGTCTATTTCCTTTGGCATTGTTATTCGGTTTGAGCTGCAATAACGGGGGCGTCCGCATCTTCGGCGCCCGGCAACTCAACGCTCAAAATCACATCGGTGCGAATCAGTGTCGCCCCATCGCGCTCCACATCGACGGCCTCCAAGGCCTCGAGTACATCACGAGGGCGGACACCCGCTTCACGGATCTCAAGCAGTGTCATGCGTAATTGGTCTTTATCAAGCCACAGTTTCTCGACTCCGGCTCGCAGGTCAATCGTCTTCACCTCAGCCGCTCCTCGCGACCGAGACCGGTTCTTTTTCTTCTTGCTCTGGCGTTCGACCAGCCACTCTGGAGCGTCCAGAAATCGACCTGTCGCCGCCTCGATCGCCTCGCGTCTCGACGACGGGATTTCGACCGCATATTCAGTTTTGACGAGCTGGGCTTTGCGTGCCTGTGGTAACTGTGTCAGTTCCGTGAACACCAGGCCTGAGGGTGCCTGTTCGTTAAGTAGCACCAGGAGTTCGTCCATCTCATAGTCGCGAGCCAACTCCAACTCCATCACTTCCCTTTGCCCCACAATTCCGAGGGCCAAAGCCGACGGGAAACTCATCTTCGGTTTCGGGTGAAAGCCCTGACTCATGGCCAACTCGAGTCCGGCACGGCGGAATAGTCGCTCCAACAGGCGGAGCAGATCACGATGGCTGAGCAGTCGCAAATCGCCACCCTTGCAAAATCGTATTCGGACTCGAATTCCCGTCATGCCGTTATCTGCCATGTCCTTAACCACGGCCTCGATCGCGGATCAGCCGCTTCGTTTCCGATCGCAAGAACTGATCCACTTCTCTTGCGCTTTCCATCTCAAATGCTCGAGCGACAATTGATTCACAGTCGCTCAAATTCACCGATCGAAGCACCCGTTTGACCTCCAGGATCGATGCTGGGGGCACGCTAAAGTCTCGCAGACCCATCCCCAACAACAGGGCCGTGTGGTGCGCATTGCCGCTCATCTGCCCACAGAGACTAACCATCTTGCCGTGCTCATGCGCGGCATCGATGGTCATTTTCAACAATCGAAGCACGGCTGGATCTGTCTCCTGGTAGAGATCCGATACCTCCTGGTTCGTGCGATCCACGGCCAGGGCGTATTGAACCAAGTCGTTGGTCCCGATGCTGACGAAGTCCGGCTGCGGGAACCTCCACCATCATTCCGACTTCGATGTTCCTGTCAAAATCAATCCCCTTTTCCTCCAGATCCTCCATCGCATCGGAAAGCACCATTTTTGCCCGACGAATTTCATCCAACGTGGTAACCATGGGGAACATCACTTTCACATTCCCACCACTGCTGGCGCGAAGTATGGCGCTCAGCTGGACCCGAAACAGCGTGACATGCCGCAGCGAAAGGCGAATGCTACGCAGACCGAGGAAAGGGTTCTTTTCCTCCTGAGCCGCAGCGGGAACTCGCCCCAATTTGTCAGCGCCCAAGTCCAACGTGCGAAACACGACCGGTTTTCCGTCCATCGCCGTGACGACATCGTTGTAGGCAGAATAGTGTGTTTCTTCCGACGGCTCGTCGTCGCTGGATAGGTAGAGGAACTCCGTGCGATACAGGCCAACACCGTCCGCCCCGCGCTCGCGACAAACAGTCACCTCGCTGGGAAATTCGATGTTCGCATAAATCCTCACCGTCTGCTTATCCAACGTTTCGGCCGGCAGGTCACGTAGAGTTGACAAGATGCGGACGTCGTCTTTCCGACGAGCAACCACTTCCCGATAACGAACCAGAGTTTCCTCGTCTGGTCGCACGATCACCACACCTTGTTCGCCGTCGACAATCAACATGTCGCCGCCGGATACCTCCAGCAGGAATCGGCCCAAACCAACCACCGCGGGAATCTCCAGACCTTTCGCCACAATCGCCGTGTGACCGCCAGCCCCGCCGACCTCGGTGGCAAACCCCAATACAAAACGCTTGCTGAGACTGGCCGTTTCACTGGGAGTCAAGTCGTGGGCCAACACAATCACTGGCGCGGCCAGATGGGAGAGTTCCTCACGACGACGCCCGAGCAAATTCGCCAATAGGCTTCGTTCCAAATCGAACAGATCATCAGCCCGTTCGGCCAAATATCCGTCACCCAGATCTTGGATTACCTTGGCATATCGACGGAGTGTCAAACTCACGGCATATTCGGGCGAGTATTGCTGATTGATGATGTGCCCGCGCAGTTCGTCCAACAGCTGCGGATCACTCAGCATCTGCAAATGCGCGGCAAAAATCGCGCCATACTGCGGGCCGATGCGGTCGCTGATCAGATCTCGATTGCCCGCGATCTCGCTACTTACCGCCGCAAGGGCCGCATTGAGGCGATCCAATTCGTCCTCGACGGCGTCGTGGACGACGAATCGCTGCGGAATGCGAAACCGCTCGTTGTCGATAATTAGCGCCTCACCAATGGCGACATTGGGAGAGACGGGAATTCCATAAAGTGTTTTCATACCTATGCAGGTCCGAAACCTGCGGAGTGGGCGTCCCACCTCGCATCTTGTTTCGGTACCGCAGAGCTCAGCTGGCCTCGGTCTCCACTTCGTCGAATCCCTGTTCGACCAATTCGGTCAATGCGATGACGGCTTCCGCTGCATCAATTCCACTCGCTCTAATCTGGAGTTTCGTTCCCTGTGAAGCTCCCAGTGTCAAAATGGAGAGGATACTCTTACCGTTCACTGACTCGTCGCTCTTGATCACTTCAATCTGCGACTCGAATTGGCTAGCCAAGGTGACAAATGCGTGCGCAGGCCGCGCATGCAACCCCTGCGGGTTTGTAATGACCACCTCCTTGGATGTGGATTGCTCCGACATTGATTTCACCGTATGCCCTCCGGCTTGTTCACGCGCTCACTTGGTCACACGCTTTCAGCCGCGGACACCACGCAGATCGTGATGCCTAGGATACAAACTGGTTGTTATCGGCTTCCTCCAACAGCAATTGAATGTCTTCAGCCGTCTTGGTCTGTTTTAGGAATTTGCAGAATGTGTCATCTCGTAGCTGTTTCGAAATACTCTCGAGGGCACGCAGATGATCGCCCGGCCGGTCCGGTGGAGAGAGCAACATGAAGAACAACAGGACTTTTTCACCGTCAAGACTGTTGAAGTCGACGCCCTCGGCGCTGACTCCCACTGTCCCAACTAGCCGGTCGACGCTGGGATGCTTCGTGTGTGGAACCGCAACCCCTTTTCCGATCCCCGTGCTGCCCAACTCTTCACGTTTCATGATGGCCTGGACGATGCTGTCGCGATCGTCTGCCGACACCTGCCCCGACTCCACCAAGCTGGCGACGAGTTCGGCGATCACCGCCTCTTTCTCGTCGGCTTGAAGGTCCGCGCAAATGGCTGAAGTACAAACAAAGTCATTGAATTTCATTTAATAAAGTCCTCGCACGTGTCTTTCTAAAATGCCGCGCATGGATAGTGCGTCACAAGGGCCACGGGGCCGTTTTGACCGGCACTCGTCCCGTCGCTGCCGCTCATCGATGTCTCTGCGAAGGTTCCCATCAGATAGGGTTCCCATCAAACAGAAAGTCCGATATTTTCGCGCCAGTGAGATCGAGTTGGCAGTCTCGAACTGTCTATTCTTCCTCGTCGTCGGGCAGCTGTAGCTCCCTGACGCCAGTAGAACGATGGCCGGTTAGTTTCTCCTTGTGTTTTCGGAGCTGTTGCTCCATCTTTCGTGTCGCACTGTCGAGGGCGGCGAGAACATTGCTACCGTTGTTTGCTGCAACAAGATCCTCCGCAAGCTCCACAGACACACACACTTCTACTTCCGGCGATTGACTGTGTTCCAGGTCCACGGTCACGACAATCGAGGTGACTCGATCGAAGAAACGGACCAGTTTTTCCACCCGGTTTTGGATCTTTTCGTGAGTGGATTCGGTCAATTGGCCATGTCGAGCCGAAATGCTTAGCTGCACCTGTGTCTGCTCCAAACGGAATATCTAGCTGTAGTATGGGAACAGTATAGTTTCCCACCATAAGGTCTTCTTCCCCCGTCTGGAACCCGCCACAACAAGTTGGTCCATCCGGTTTTCGTCGTCATTCTAGTGCTGGAAACAAATAGCCACAAATCCAAATCACTTGAGAAATGCACGTTGCGTTCTCTTTCAAATTCGACAGAGACCTTAATGAGACGAGATGCCTTTTCTTAATATACCCATTTTATCTAAATTTACTTGACGGGATACCGGCCCTCATGGGTACTTGCCGACCCGAGCTAAATGACGACGGTCATTAGCGAAATAAATGCCGGGTGACGTCGAATTGGTTCGAAGTCCTGTTCGTCGGCAATCGCCTGGCGATACGATGGTCTAAAATCAATCGCCTTCGCCAGATAGTGTACGGCCTGTTCTGGTTGGTTGGCCAAACTCCAATAACAGGCCAGGTTGTACAGGACGATGCCCTGGTGTGACTCCGCTCCGACCACTGGTTCCAACGCCGAAATTGCTAGGTCCATGCGATCGAGACGCTTGTAGCACCGGCCCAGACTGATGCTTGCCTGCACATGAGGAGGGTCCTGCCCAGCAGCAATTTCAAGGTACGGAATCGCGGCGGGATACGACCGCATCGCGCAATACGCGCGGCCACGAAGATAATCGACCTGACCACCATCGCCTGACAACCCGGAAAGTCCCTCCAAGCGATTGAGGGCGCGACGAGCAAGTCGGTTACGAATGGTCGGATCGAGCGTTCCCCAACGAGCAGGTGGGCTGATCAACGCCAAATAGCCCTCTGCCTCCCGCACTTGCCGGCGGTGGTGTTGCCTTTCGACGCTGTATGCCAATTCGGATCGCACTGGAACCGTCCCACATCGAGTCTCGGGCCAAAGGTGTCGGACCTCGTCTGTCGTTGAAACATGCTGCTGAAAAGCTGTGGCTAGAACCACAACTCACGCGATCTTCATTGTAGTCGAATCAAATCCCAGGCGCCAGTGGGACGGCTTTAACTTCCGGGATTCGACAAGAAATTGACCGATCAGCGGACGTATCCCAGTCGGGACGAATCCGTTGACTTTGGCGCTGATGGTGCACGAGATGGAACGAGGTGCGGCGGTACCAACTTGGCATTCAGGATCGGGCTGCCGTTTTTGGGGTCTTGCGATAGGTCCAACGACATACGTGGCCGAAATGCGACAATGACCTCAGAATGCAACGTCTGCTGGCACGCTCATTGATATTTCGCAAACCTTTTCATAACAATAACTTAAGAACATTATCAGGCGTTTCGCCCCAATTCGGTCTCCGCTTTGCATTCCCTGGAATGTATGAAAAGTCTAATTCTCGTCTGCCTGCTGTTGTTTGTAATGGTCCCCCAAGTTCACTCCGCTCCTTGGCGTCGGACCGTCCACGGTTGGGAGCGGGCGACTTGGCTTTCGCAGCCGACCCTGTCCGAGCAGGGACGTACGTGGGCAAGGCGACAGGATCGCTGGCAACGACTGCATCCGGGCGTCGTGGCCGCCCTTCAATTAGGGGGGGCAATTTTTGGCTTGGTCTCTTTTTCGTCAACAACTGTTCGCAAGTCGGTCGTTCTGCGCACGAATTCCTGAAAAATAACCCTCCGCTTGGTACGAAAGCCGGCTACTCCAGCCACTAACGAGAGTAGACGACGGCACTTGCGTTAGTGCCTCCCACATGGCACTTGTCAGCGAGGCGGATTCCATGCGTTTGACACTACGCACGCTGTTGGCGTACTTAGACGAAATACTGCCCGAAAAGGACGCCAAGGCGATTCGTCAGAAGCTGGAGACCAGCGAGAGAGCAAGCGGACTGGTTCATCGAATTCGCAGCGCGACCCGTAAACTCCGACTCTCTGCGCCACCAATCGACGGACGAGGCATGGGTGGCGACGCCAACACGGTTGCCGAGTACCTCGACAACACACTGGCAGCAGACCGCATCACTGATTTTGAACGAGTCTGTTTGGAGTCGGACGTGCAATTGGCCGAGGCGGCGACTTGCCATCAAATTGTCTGGCTGGTCCTTACAAAACCAGCCGAGGTCGCACCGGAGGTTCGCGAACGAATCTACGCACTGGGAAAAGCCGAATCAGCGGGTGGTGGTGCGGCGGCAAACGCGCCAGCGGCGGCGACTGCAGTCAAGGTTCGGGCAGAAATTCCCGACTATCTCCGCCACCGACCTTGGAATTGGAAGGCCGCGGCCATGGTTGTCGCGTTGACGCTTTTGTTGGTCGTTGCCGGTTTGCGCGCTCTCGGTCCGTTCACAAGTGACCACCCCGTTATTGGTGGCCTGTTCTCCGAAGCCGTCTCCACGGCTAGCAACGGGGAGAGCGATAAGGAAACCAATGATGACGAAACAGACCCAATTCTCGGAAAGACGAAAGACAATGCGGAAAATGGTGCCGAGACGATCGAACCAGCGATAACGAAACCGGAGCCGAATATCACTGAGCCAAAGCCGACCGAACCAACGACCACTGAGCCGATGCCGACGGAACCAACGACGACTGAGCCCCAACGACGACTGAGCCGATGCCGACTGAGCCGACAATAACCGAGCCCAAGCCAACGGAACCTAAGCCAATTGAACCCTCGGCGACAGAGATCGGCCGCTATTTGGCCAGCGCTCGCCCTCAGTTCCTCGGTCACCAGTCCGACGAGACAGGCGACTGGACTCGTCTGGGGCCCCGCACTGTTTTGCAAACTGGCAGTCGTCTGTTGACGTTGCCGACGTACCGTCCTCAAGTGGCGCTAACGACGGGCGTTCAGATGACGATGGTCGGCCCGGCCGAAGTTACTGTGAACCGCAACTTCGGCACCAGCACTCTGCAGATCAAGTACGGGCGATTTCTGTTGGACACGGCCGGAATTGCCGGAGCGAAAATCGAACTCGAATTTGGCAGCCGCCGAGGAACGGCGACGTTCGCCAACCCCGAGGCGACACTTGCTGTGAAGGTAGCTCACCGACTTGTACCGAGTGCCGACCCACTCACCGGCTCGAGAACGGAAGTGATTTCGCTGCATACGACCAGTGGTACGATTAACTGGATCGAATCAAAGGACGCGGCACCGATCGTGATCGAGGCCGGTACCGTGTTGATGTTTCAGGGCTCAGGAATTGGTAGTTTGGAATCGGTCGAGCAGCCGATCGCATGGGTTGACGGCCAAAATTTAAGGGAAATTGACTTGCGGGCTTCGCGTGAGCTCGAACCGCTTTTGGACACGGAACGTCCGATCCATTTGGCCTTAATGGAACAGGCCGACGCTCGACAAGTCGAAGTTAGCGCACTGGCAATTCGATCGCTCAGCGTCTTGGGATTTTTTGACCAAGCGGTATCGGCATTCAACGAACAGAGACAACATTCCTATTGGCGATACCATGTCGCCACGCTCGTCGAACGAGTCGCTTATTCACCCGAGTCAGCGAGGGAGGTGCGGGCAGCGCTGGGGCGCCTCCGCGAACAAGACGCCACGGTCATGTACCGCTCGCTGTGTGGTTACACTCCACAACAACTTAACGATGGTGGCGCTGCGAAATTGGTCGACATGCTCGAATCCGATTCGATGGACATGCGAGTGCTAGGTCTAGAGACGCTTCGATCGATCACCGGGAAGACGCATCTCTATCGCCCCGAGAAAAAACCGATCCAACAGAAAAAACCGTTACAGGACTGGCACACCAATCTTCTCAACGGGGAAATCCATTTTCCCGAGTGAGACCGTTACACCTTCGACGCGTACAATTCAGCATAGTCGAGCACCCATTGATCGATTCGTTCGATGAATTGCTCTTTCTCAACATCCTCTATCCGCTCGAAATATTGCCGTTGCAAGATTTCCTTGTTCTGAATTGTTCCTTTGGCGGCGATATCCAGTACATGTAGACTGGTGTGTGGGCGCACGGTGATCTCAAAACGACTGAATTTTGCGCTGCGACGGCCCCGGTCGAGACTGAGATCATCCCGAGCGACGGCCGCGCCCCAGCCTTTTTCACCGAACACAATTTCGCTCGCGAAGCCGGGAAAATGGTCGACTAGTTTGAGTACGCATGTTTCGATGTACTCCGAGATCTCAAGGCGAAATTTTGAGTGTAACCGCTTGAGTTCGTCGTCATTGAGGGCTTGCGCTTTGGCTTCTTCTTTCGATTTGACGTTTCGTTGGCGGCCACGATTCACGGCTCGCTGGAGTTTTTCTGGGAAATCCATATTGCTTTTTTAAATTGGCAAAGAGTTATTTGTCATCGCGTCGGTCGTCGGGTTTACCATCAAAGAACTGCGCCAAGTCCGAAAACGATCGCATCGGTTCGCTTCCTTCGGCCATCTCCTCGGTGATGGGAGGAGCCTTTTTCTTTTTCTGGATGAACTCGCGAGATTTGTGTTTTGGTGCCGGTGGTTTCGATTTCTGAAACCGTTGACGTTTGCCTCTCGAAGGTTGCTGGGTCGATTTTTGGTCCTGTCGATTTTCGTTCGCTCGACCTCCCGTTGAGTGACTGCTTGCTTCCGGTTTGCGGCCTTTTCCGCGCGGAGGTCGAGGAGCCCGTTCGGTACCTGGTTGTATCGCCGTCAATGACACGCGACGTCGTTTCTGGTCGACATCAACGACCCAGACTTTGAGTACGTCGCCTACACTCACGACGTCATGCGGATCTTTGATGTACTGGTTCGCCAGCCGACTGATGTGCACCAAACCGCTATCCGAGAGTCCGATATCGACAAAAGCACCGAAGTCGACGACGTTCAGCACGGTGCCGTCCAACTCCATTCCCGACTCCAAGTCTTCCAGTTTGACGATGCCTCGACGGAAAATTGGAGCGGGAAGATCCTGCCGGGGGTCGTGCCCGGGACGAATCAGTGCCGCCAAAATGTCCGCGAGTAAATGTTCGCCGACATCCAGTTCTTTTGCCATCGCCGGCACATCGACATCCCCAATGGGTTCGCCAACTGCCACACCAAGTTTCTCCAGAATTCGGCCAGCCGTTTCATAACTCTCCGGATGGATCCAAGTGCCGTCGAGCGGATTCTCACCACCAACAACACGGAGAAATCCTGCGGCCTGCACGTACGACGCCTCGCCAACACCCGAAACATTGAGCACTTCGGATCGCGAAGCAAATGGACCATGTTCCTGTCGATGTTCGTAGATTCGCCGAGCGGAAAGCTGATTCAGCCCCGACACGTAACAAAGAAGTGCCGGACTAGCCGTATTCACGTCAACGCCGACGAAGTTAACGCATGATTCGACGACCGCATCCAATGAATCTCGTAAGTGTTTGGCCTTGACGTCGTGCTGATAGAGCCCGACTCCAATATTGGCCGGGTTGATTTTAACGAGCTCCGATAGCGGGTCGAGTAGCCGCCGACCAATAGAAACGGCCGAACGGGTCACAGGGTCCAGATCGGGCAACTCCTCACGGCCAATTGAGCTGGTCGAGTAGACACTGGCGCCAGCCTCGTTGGTAATCGCGTAGGCGACGTCGTGATCCTTGAGTTCATCCGCCAGCAGGGTCGATACGAGCTGCTCGGTGTCTCGACAGGCAGCTCCGTTGCCGATCGCGATGACGGAGGCATCGTATTGATGTACCCACTCAGCAATCCGTTTTTTCGCTCCTGGCAGATCCGCCGTTTTTCCGACAATGCATACCACGTCGTGGGCCAGAACGTTGCCGCACTCGTCGAGCATCGCCAACTTACACCCGCTGCGATAACCTGGGTCGATCGCCAAGATCCTCCGTTGGGGAACGGGTGGTTGCAACAGCAAGTTCCGCAGGTTTCGAACAAAGACGGCAACACCACGCGACTCGGCCTGGTCGTTCAACTCGCGACGAACTTCGCGGTCGATACTCGGCGTCGCCAGACGGTGGAGTGCATCGCGCAAGCAGCGGACGAGGAATTCGCGTTGCGGATGATCGGCGGGAATGAGGATCTTCTCCGCTTGCTCCTGAAGAGGCGTCGGATCGAGATCGAGCTTGACTCGCAGAACCCGGCTGCGATCACCACGGTTGATCGCCAAAACACGGTGAGGCGGGATCTTACTGATCTTCTCGCTAAAATCGAAGTAGTCCTTGAATGCCGATATCAGCTTCTCTCGCTTCTTGTGTCTCTTTTCCCGTCGAGCCCGGCGGCGAAGTTCTCGAGCCTCTTTCTTGGACGCTCGTGGCGCTGGTTTCTTGTCGGTTACCGTTTCTGCCGTCGCCGTTTCTGCCGTCGCCGTTTCTGCCGACGCCGTCTCTTCTGTCGCCGTTTCTGCCGACGCCGTCTCTTCTGTCGCCGTCTCTTCTGTCGCCGTCTCTTCTGTCGCCGTCTCTTCTGTCGCCGTCTCTTCTGTCGCCGTCTCTTCT
>LWDU01043101.1_pt1 | contig 36637 bp, 37 predicted proteins | sample 727161 | NCBI WGS metagenome assembly LWDU01 (sample SAMN04566230, study PRJNA314399) | hydrothermal vent metagenome | isolation source: deep sea hydrothermal plume seawater | place: Mexico: Gulf of California, Guaymas Basin | collected 2004-07-11 | reverse complement strand
CCCATCGTATAATGGATCTCTTTCGCCCGCTGATGCCTGAGTTTGTATATCTTCAGCATCACTCACAACAATTCGGTGCTTATATCCCGCCAGCGGGATTAGTATTTGTCGAATGCTAACAATTCTTTTTGGTTCTGTCAGCTTCTGGCTAAAAACTGACGAAAAATTGATAAAAACTTTTATTTGATCGATAAAAATTTTAGAGATAGGCTTAATTCAGAAAAAATTTTTATTATAAGAAAATTATATTTAAAGGAAAAAAATGGCAAAACCCAAAGTAATTTTACAGCTTTACCCCGTAATTCCTGCCGAAGGTAAAACAGCAGACGAACAATTTGAATTTCGAAAAAAAATAAACCATTAGGTGCAGATAATAAGGCCTATCACAATATCTTGCATGAATGGACAGACAGCTTGGGGTGTATCAACAATCGAACACCACTTTCATTCGGAGGATTACGAGGTTGGCCCAAACCCCGGTATTTTAAATGCTTACTGGGCGAGCCAGGTTAATTGTCATGTAGGTGCTTTGGGATATGTCATGGCGACACACGACCCAATCCGTGTCGCGGAAGAAACCGCAATACTTGATCATTTGACTAAGGGTAAATATTTTGTCGGTTTTGCCAGAGGTTATCAATCTCGTTGGGCTAACGTCCTTGGACAATTTTCCGATAGTGTTGCGACATTATCAGACGGAGGTAAAAACGATAAAAAAAATCGCGATATATTTGAAGAACTTGTTGAGATGGTTCTTGATTTTTGGACTGAAGAAGCATCACGAGTAAAAGGAGATTATTACCAAGTCCCATATCCTTTCAAAGATGGCGTCAAAGGCTATCCAGCAACCCCGACAGCTTCTGCCGCTGGTGTGGAAGGGGAGGTTGGAGAGGATGGCTCTATCCAAAAGGTTGCGGTCTTGCCAAAGCCTTATCAAAAACCTCATCCTCGTTGTTTTGTTGCCGCGATGAAGAGCCTTGAGACAATAAGTTTTTGCGCTAAGCACGGTTTTATCCCTACATATTTTATGAAAGATGAGGATATGGCTAAATGCTTCAATATGTATGTCGAAGAAGCCCAAAAACATGGGAAACACTATGTTTTAGGTCAGAACCAAAACATCGTTCGCTGGTGCCATACTACTAAAGATAAAGCTGAATTTGAGAGAAAGTTATTGGCTTATGATCTGGATATTTATACTAATTTTTATGGACCATTTTTTCCCCAATTACCAACAGGTGATGAAGCTACCAGAATTGAGAGCATTAAGTCGTCGGGTATATTCCTTGGGGGTTCGGTTGATGATTGCATAAGAGAGTGGCAAGAAACCTATGCAAAGGCACCCGGCGAATTTATTACCCTTATCTACCATTGGGCGCAGCAACCAGCTGACGATATGCTTGAAGAATTTGATATGTTTGTAAATAAGGTTGTTCCAGAATTGGAAGCTCCTGAGTACAGTATGGCCGCGGAGTAGAACTTTAAGTTCCAATAGATATACCAAATCAAAATATCATTCTTAATGAGTAAAAAGCTAGGGAACATATGACTAATAATCCAATACTGAGTTTTACCGTTGAAGCTTCTGACATTTCTTTTATTGGTGAGGACCTGCAACGCCCAGAATGCATACTTGCCAAGCCGGATGGCTCACTTTGGGCGGCAGATGCCCGGGGTGGGGTGGTGCATATCAAGCCGGATGGTACGCAGGAAATTATCACGCAGACTTTTGGCAATCTCAAAGACCGGTTTGAAGAAGCCGACGATGAGGCCGCTCGCTTTACGGAGGGCACACTACCGAACGGATTGGCCTTTGGTAAGAAAGGCGAGATCTATATCTCAAATTTCGGCACCGATGTGTTGGAGGTTATGGCCCCCGATGGTGAGACGACGACGCTTTATGACAGCATTGATGGCCAGGCAATCGGTAAGGTCAATTTTGTAATACGTGATTCCAAGGAACGGTTATGGCTGACTGTATCTACCCGAACTAAAAATTGGATGGAGGCGATGAGCCCCAATGTTGCCGATGGCTATATCGCACTTGCCGATGAAAGTGGTATTCACATTGTCGCTGACGGTTTTGCCTTTACCAATGAAGTTCGGCTCGATGCCAAGGAGAATTACATATATATTGTAGAAACCTGCGGCCAGCGTATTTCACGCATGAAAGTCGCCGAAAATGGATCACTCTCAGGACGCGAGGTGTTTGGACCTACAAAGCTCGGCAAGACAGGCAAAAACGGTTTCCCAGATGGTATTACATTTGACGCTTACGGTAATTTGTGGGGGACGTTGGTGATGTCGGATCAGATTTATGCGATCACCCCGGAAGGCGATTATCAGGTTATCTTGGATGATGACAATGAAGCCGCGTCGGAAGCGTTGGAGCAAGCGTTTCAAAAAGATGAGGCAACGCCGGAGCTAATGCTTGCGGCTGGCGGCACCATCGCGCCATGGTTTGCCAGTATTACCTTTGGCGGGCAGGATCTAAAAACGGCTTATATTGGCAGCCTTCGGGGCACGCGAATTCCTTATTTTACCTCACCTGTGGCTGGATTGCCAATGACCCATTGGTTTGATTGATAATGCGTATTGGGACGATTTCTGTAAAATTAGTGGCGCTTCTCTGGGTTAGACCGGGGCAGTTGCCATATTCAATGTCTAGCGGAGAAATTTAACATGGCTAAAAGTGTCATCATAACTTGCGCAGTCACTGGAGCTATCCATACACCAACAATGTCAGAGTATCTACCGATTACACCAAACGAGGTTGCCGAAAGCGCAATTGCTGCGGCTGAAGCAGGCGCCTCGATCCTCCATCTCCATGCTCGTAATGGGGACGGCAGTCCAACCCCTTCTGCGGACGCTTTCATGGAATTTTTACCGCGAATTAAACAATCGACCGATGCCGTTGTGAATATTACCACCGGTGGTGGTCTTGGCATGACATTGGAAGAGCGCTGCGAAGGGGCACTTCGGGCTAACCCGGAGATGACATCGCTTAATATGGGCTCAATGAATTTTGGACTCTTCCCAATTTTAGATAAACCCTATAATTGGAAACACAAGTGGGAGCCTGAATATATTGAGATGACGCGCGACTTTATTTTCCGTAACACCTTTAAAGATATTGAATGGATCTTGAAAGAGCTTGGCGAAAACCATGGAGTACGATTTGAATTCGAATGCTATGACATGGGCCATTTATACAATCTAGCTCATTTTGTTGACCGCGGTTTAGTGAAGCCTCCGTTCTTTGTACAAACAATATTTGGTATCTTAGGCGGTATTGGTGCGGATATTGAAAACCTCACGCATATGCGCCGGATTGCCAATAAACTTTTTGGCGAGGAGAATTATGAGTGGTCAATTTTAGCAGCAGGCCGCCATCAGATGAACTTCGTGACGACAGGTGCAATTCTTGGCGGCAATGTCCGGGTAGGCTTGGAAGACTCGCTCTATATTGGTAAAGGTGAGCTGGCAAAATCAAATGCTGAGCAAGTCACCAAAATCCGCCGTATTATCGAGAACCTGTCCTTGGACGTCGCAACTCCAGCCGAAGCTCGCAAACGCTTGGCCCTCAAAGGGGGCGACCAAGTCTCCTTCTAAATAAATTTATGTAGAACTAAAATAAAATTCAATTTAGCTAAGGAATGAAAGAGTGCTACCCGAATTTTTTCCAGCCTGCACTTAGTCTTGAAGCCCAAAACGGATTATTATTTTATCCAATTGGGTTTCGACTGCTGAAAAGCATTAATACCTTCTACACTATTATTTAATTAGGTGCCGCGATCCCCTAATCCCGATGCATAAAAGTGATCTACATTCAGCTCAGAACTCACACCTAAACTCATATCATTGACAACCGGTATACCAGTCGCGTCAGCTATACGGACAACACCGTGGAATCCTGCTGCTGTTGCGGCTACATCAATAAATGCGCCTGCTCCCATTTGGTCTATTATAGACCCGCTGAGATTCTTGATTTTATACTTGTCTCGGGCAACTACGGTCTCAGCAAATTCAGCTAGTAAACCAGCATAAGGAATATCCTGGTCATCAACCACACCCTCAGTTATAGAATTTAACTGAAAATTACCATCATTTGATTGCACGCTCTCACGGAGCATATAGGCGTGGGTGGTAGTTCAGTATAAGCATTGGTGTAATGCTGAAACTCTACTGGCGACAACCTCCATTTGTGATCGAGAAATGGCTCGATAATCTCGATCGAATTGATAAATTATTGGCTCAGGTAGATAATGAGCATGCATTAAATCCCAGAAATGGAATTTAGTTGTCGGTACGGCCGATAACGCCCTGAGTATATATCCTACCTTGGGGTTTGGATATAATTCGCCGTCAGATGGTGTGGCATCTTCTGGCTCAACAATGGGCACCCAAGCGGCCTTCGTTTTGGCACCTGGAGATCGATAATTTAAGGGTTTTCCCGATTTTGGCTTGGGAAGATTATGGTTGGTAAGACCTAAAGCAAAAGTAAACGTATCAATAACCATGACCATGGCTATAATCCCTATAATTTCTATATACTCTTCTTCCTTTAAACCCATCGAAATCACGTCTTTATACCAATTTTTACTCAGTCGTGCTGGATCTGAAACAATTCGATGAATTATCTCAACCTCAGCATCTTTAAGTTTTCCAAGACTATTATGTGAACCCGTTACAGCATTCGGTGAAATTGCTTCTTTTTGCTCAACACAAAACGAACATGTCCGAGCATTCCGAACCTCTGCAGCAACATCTATTCTTTGACTACCGTCGAGCCACGAACCAGTTTCAGATAGCCTATTCCAGCAACGTTCATGTGACTGTAAAAGATCCTCTCTTATCGGCAGGTCGCAACCGCCGTACTCAATCAATGCCATAATCACATAATCCCAGCTAATCTCCCGATACTGATAATTCTGTCAGAAATACCAGAAAAAGTGAAGTTCATTTATGCTAAATAAGAAAGTTACGTTGACCCTATAGATTAAACAATAAATTTACACGCTCGAGAAAATCAAGGATTGACCATGAGCACCAAACCTAAAAATAGAATCATAACGATCAAAGCAGAGATACAACACGTACTAGTGTTGTCTTAGAACGATTGCCGACTATTAATCGCTTTATATGTTGATCTAAGGGATCAAGCGATTGGATGCCAGGTATCTCCCCAGGCATTTTCCCATAACCAGGGTCGGGAACTATTAGACTTAACAGTTCCGCCATGCCACAGGTCGAATTGGGGAGATGCATAGGTCTGAAAATAAGTGTCAATTTTTGTACTTAGCTCATTTTCAATTTCATAAAATTTCGAATTTCCAGCGAGATTTGTCCGCTCATCAGGATCATTAGACAAATCGTAGAGCTCATTCTCCAACGGGTATTCCTCACTTTGATCAAAGCGTTTCGCATAAAGCCAGTCAGGAGTACGAATGGCCCGGGTCTCTTCTTGTTCGAAGAAAACAACGTCGTCCCAGTTACTATCGGGATTGTCAAACAGCTTGGCGAAGCTCCGCGCTGGAATATCTTCCGCAACAACAGCTTGCATCAAACCGACACTATCAATAATTGTTGCGTACAAATCCATGCTACTGACATACCGAGCGCTTATTAGACCACCGGCAACTGAGCCAGGGGCCCGGACAATCAGAGGAATGTTGTAGGCGACACGAAACATATTTGAAGGCCATGTCGCTTGAGCATGCCCCCAGAAACCATGGTGGCCAAGAGAGAACCCATGATCGGCGGTAAAAATAACAATAGTATCTTCATCAAGATTATTTTTTGCCAATGTATCTAAAACTTTACCAACACCATCATCAATCAGGGTCATCTGGGAATAATAATTTCTAAGGGAAGCTAGGTCGTTAGGGATTTGCAAAAGAGCACTGAAATCGGGTCCCCCCTTCTCCCGCGGATGATAATTCTTGTTAAGCTCGTAACAATCAATTGCCTCTCTACTAAGCCCTTCCCGTGGCACTAAATTCATAGGGGTATCTTCGTAGAGATGCGCAAACCGATTACCTGCGGGACCTTTTATAGATGGCCAGTGACCATAAGGGCCATTATAGGGCAGTAAAAGAAGAAAAGGATCATCCGGTTGATCGTGCCTCCCTTCGATATACTCGACGGCTTTCTCTGTAAAAAAATCGACAGAGTGTCCCTCATGGTTAAAAATCTCTCCGTTGACGTTCATGGTATTTCCGTGGAAATCGAGTGTATGCCCCCGCTCCATCGTCACCCAATGATCAATCCCGTTATGACCTGGCGTGGGGACCCCTAAATGATACTTTCCAATTATAGCTGTCGCGTAGCCGTTTTTTTTTAGTATTTCCGGTAGCGTTTCGAACTCTGCAACGGCGTTCCAATTATCTGGCCAATTTGGTCGCTGCCTATCATCTATCCAGGTATGCACACCATGTTGGCACGGCATTCTGCCGGTCCACACCGAAGCTCGGCACGGCGAACACATGGAATTAGGACAATAGGCATTATCAAACCTAATCCCTTCACGAGCCATCCGATCTAAGCGAGGTGTGTGGATTTCCGTATTTCCGTAACAACCAAGCAAATCATTTGGCTGATTATCGGTCATAATGAGGATTACGTTGGGACGCTGTGATCGTGACATACCTAAATCTCTCCCTAGTACGGTTAAATCATTTATCGACGGCAATCGCAGAGTCCAAGGCGTCGATCGCCTCATCCACGTCTTGTTTGGTGAACGTCAATGCTGGCGAAATTATAATACGGTGCCCTTGGTTTCGAACCAACACCCCCTTCTCTCGACAATGAGGTCCGATACTTTGGAGATATGGATCCATAGGTGTAAATGGCTCCTTAGTTTTACGATCTTTAACAAGCTCGATACCCAGCATAAGACCGCGGCCGCGAACATCGCCAATTGATTTATGACGCTTCTTCAATTCCATCAATTTTTCAAGGAAATAAATCCCGACTGTTGCGGCGTTAGCCGGTAAATTCTCGTTCTCAACGATTTGTAAATTTGCAATTGCCGCGGCGCATGCTACCGGATGACCGGAATATGTATAACCGTGCATAATGGGCGCCAGGGGATGATCTTTTTCCCACGCTTCGGCCACCCGATTATTCACCGCAGTTGCCCCCAACGGTATATAGCCGGAATTTATTCCCTTTGCAAAATTCATAATATCAGGTTTGACTCCCCAACACCTCACACCGAACATTTCACCGGTTCGGCCAAATCCCGTCACTACTTCATCAGCAATCAGAAGCACATCATGCTTATCACAAACCTTCCGAATGCGGGACCAATAATCATCCGGGGGAATTATTAGCCCGCCTGCACCTTGAATTGGCTCGGCTATGAATGCTGCCACGGTATCCGGACCTTGATGTTGAATCTCACGGTCGAGAATCCCCGCACATATTTCGGAAAGTTCATAGGGGTCATCAGACCAAGGATTTCGATACCGATCAGGCGTATCCACTTGGTAGAACCCAGGCATCAATGGCTCATACGCTCGGCGCCAAACAATGCCACCACTCGCGGAGACGGCGCCAAACTGCACACCGTGATATCCATTTTTTAATGAAAAAATTTTGACCTTTTCTGGCTGACCCATCACTTTCCAATACTGACGGGCAAGTTTAAGCGCCGTTTCGTTAGCATCTGAACCACCAGACCCAAACATAATTTTTACCATTTCCTCCGGAGCCAGCATCTCAATAAGCTTGGTTGAGAGTTCAATTGAAGAAGGATTCGAAAATCCATTAAACGTATTATAATAAGCGATCCTGCCAAGTTGGTCAGCGATAGCCTTATTAACTTCTGGACGATTATGACCTACATTAACGCACCACAATCCTCCCATGAGATCCAAATATTTGTTATCATCAATATCCCAAACATGTCGGTCCTGACCTTTGACGATGATCAGCGGCAAATCCTTTTCTGAAAGTTTTGGATCCACCATCGGATGCCAATAATGCTTGGCATTATTTTCTTTAAGGTAGTTTGTTGAGAATTCATGGTTCATAATGCGGTTCCTTTTTCAAAAAAGCTTATCGGAATTCTTGTTTAAGTATCTAGACTAATGCCTTTAACTATCTGGGTCATTAAATTTCTCTAACTATATCAATAATTTCTTTATGGTTATATACATCACCAAATTGCTGAATAAAGGTCTCTAGGGAGGCGCGGTGTTCCTCATCTGATAAAGCTGCTAAGCAATCTGAAACCATTACCGTATTGAAATCCATCATCATTGCGTCACGACCAGTCGCTTCGCAACAAACATTTGTTTTTGTTCCACCAATTATAATATTTTTAATTCCAAGGCTCCTTAAAATCCGCTCTAGCGAGGATGAACCAGGAATTAATGCACTATAACGATTTTTAAAAATATGAATATCTCCAGATTCTGACTCAAGTTCATGCCATAATAGAGTATCGGACCCGCCCGGTGTTAAACTCTTCATTGTTCTTGCACGGACGTCTTCTGCTACAAATTTCTCAAAGAATAGGCCCCAATCGCTTACATTATTCACTGTGGTATTAGCGTGGGTTATCCAGAAAATAGCCGTTCCTTTTTTCCGTAATTCTTTTGAGAGTTTATTAATATTTTTAATAATTCCTCGTGAAACTGGCACTTCAGCGGGACTATTGGGGGCAACAAAAGTTGGCTGCATGTCAATAATGAGCAAAGCTGTTTCGTGAGGTATAAAATTATCAAAAATATGATAACGTGCCCGTCGCTTTATTACTCGTTCGACTATTTCCTCACGAATTTCAATCTTATGCACAACAACGAACCCTTATGGATTTTTATATCAACATTAATAAAAATGGTACTAGAAATTAAGCACAAACAAAAACATGGAACTAACCGACCTTCTTCTTGTATTTACGGGACTGTTTCTAGGTGTGGGACATAAACTTTATCTTTAAGACGCAACATCATCCGTAGAAAATTAACTTTATACAGCTCATTACATTTGGTCACTGCTGCAATACCGGATAGAATGCCGAGACAACTGGCCGAACCCGAAGTCTCCCCAACCTCAATTAGTTTACAAACCCTAGAGGTGAGCTTAGGTGAAAATTTTGGATCGAATAGGGCCTGGCATGTATCGACTATTAATTCACCATGTTGCCCTAACACGGCATCACTTAGCATCGATTTACTAATATCACCGGTAGCATCAAAATTCCTAATTAAAATATCGCGTAACTTGTGAAGCTTTATTTTTTGATCCAGATCTTTTGATAAACAATCAAATCCTGCCATAAAACCACACAGAAAATCATCTCCCCAGGGTGTTAATCCAGGGCCAAATCCAATGAATGATGAAATCTCTGAAAGTATTTTTGACTTGTCATCGATCCTTACCGATTGGGTTAAATTTTCTACTTTGGAGTATAAAATTGGTAAAAAATCCATACGCTTTATTTTTGAATTACTTTTTTTTAAACTATCTATATTTTGTTTTGTTAACATTAAAAATAATTTTGTTGCGGCCTTATATTGGCCTAAGATGTGGGCATGATCGACGTCATCTAAATAGCGGGGCAAGCTATTCTGCCATACATGTGCCAGTCGCATATCGACAAGAATATTTGGCTCTTCAATTTGAAGACATTCTTGTTGGCAGGAAACACTATCACCGGGCTTAATCCAATCTGAAAAAACAAACTCTTTTGGAGTTAAAATTCTAATACCGTTAGGTTGATCGGGTTTAGAATTTACAAGTAACGTAATAATTTTATCTTCTCTTGTTTTGATATTACACGCACTCGCAAAGACACTATGGACTTTCCCCTTAAACGCCTTATTCTTTATCCGAATATCAAATGTCTCTGCATTAAAAATTTTCACTGGTCGTCACCACACCTAAAAGTTTTGATTTCCTGCTATTCAAACATCGCATAGAAAATTAAGGTTTTAAACAGGTTTGTATAGCTCTCTTAACGATAATTGTAACTGTTTCATACACTCAAACACCAAGCTTTAACCCTATACTGAACTATTATAATTTTGATATTTTCCTTTCGTAAAACTAAATACAAAATTATATCAATATGATATTCAAATTTTTATGCAAAAGTGCAGTAACTTGTTATTTAAATAATTATAAGTCACTGTTAGATACTTCAATCTTGCTATCTATATTAGAACCTCATACATGAAAGAAACTTATTTATTTTGGAAAAATTGTGCCAATGCTAGAGAAATATTTAATCCGCAAGAATCACTACAGTGATTCTATCGCACTCATGAGAGTTGCTGCCGATTTAGAAGCATTGCCAGGAATTTTCCAAGCGACCGCAGTCATGGCAACAGCGGCTAATTTAAATCTCGCTCGAACTGTTGGTTTAATCGACGACACAATAGAACCGCAGCCAAACAATTTATTGATTGCGGTTTCTGCAGAAAATGAAAAGGCCGCGGACGCGGCATTCTCTCAAGCAGAAGCTCAAATGGACAATTTAGGTTCTATTGCAGATAGATCGGAGAATTGTGAACCTGAAGTAAAAAGTATTGAAATGGCAGTTTCTCGGGACCCTGGTTTAAACTTAGCATTGATATCATGCCCGGGTGAATATGCCGCTGCCGAAGCAAAAAAGGCCCTTAATTTAGGCCTTCATGTCATGCTTTTCAGTGACAATGTATCTATACAGGCAGAACTCGAATTAAAAAAAATTAGTTCGGCTAAAAATTTGTTGATGATGGGGCCGGACTGCGGCACAGCAATCATTAATGGCTTACCATTGGGCTTTGCCAATATTGTTGCCAGAGGATCAGTTGGGATAGTTTCTGCCTCTGGAACTGGACTACAACAAATTTCATCATTATTGACGCAATGGGGTGTTGGCATTTCTCAGGCGATTGGTACAGGCGGCCGTGATTTAAGCGATGAAATAGGTGGTATTTCTATGGCTCAGGGCGTTGAAATTCTGATTGAGGATGAACAAACTGAAGTAATCGTACTTATATCCAAACCGCCGAGCAAAAAAGTTGCTGAAAAAATAATAACATCGGCACGGGCGGGCGGCAAACCTGTGATTGTTTGTTTCCTGGGTAGCGAGAATAACGATAATGATAACATAATTCAATTTGCCACTACCTTGGATGCAGCTGCGGAGTTTACATATTCAAAATTAAATGGTGGCAATCTTCCAAATAGAATGGTGTTTGGGGATGATATAACAACCCAGTTATTTGATCAAAAGGAGAGCCAAAAATATATTCGTGGTATTTATAGTGGTGGAACATTTTGTTATGAGACCCAATCAATTTTAAGAGATTTGCTTGGTCCTGTTTGGTCTAGTACGCCAATAGATAAGGCCTATCACCTAAAAGATTCTTGGTCGAGCCAGGAGCATACTATCATTGATCTAGGTGATGATGAATTTACCCAAGGCCGCGCCCATCCCATGATTGATCATCGAACACGCCATGAACGTATCCTACAGGAAGCATCTGACCCGGAAACCGCTGTAATCTTATTTGATGTAGTTATTGGTTGTGGCTCACACGCAAACCCTGCAGCAGAGATGGTAAATACTATTAAAGAGGCCCGGAAAATATCCACGAAAGAGCAGCGGCAGATCTATTTTATAGGATTTGTGTGTGGCACAGATATGGATCCACAAAACTTGACCACGCAGATCAAAATTCTCAAATCTGCAAGTGTTATTGTAGCCGAGAGCAATGCTGAGGCTACTCGTAGGGCAACATCAGTAATTTTAACAAATTCCACCGGCAAAAAGTCAATCGCGGGAAGTTCAAATAATGCCTAAATTGCAAAATGAAAATCTTAACATAACCAATGTTGGGCTTCGCTCATTCGCTGATAATATTCAAACTGCTGGGGGCTCTGTTATTCATGTTGACTGGCAACCACCCGCAGGTGGCAATAAGGATATTGGATCTAAACTTGCCGATCTTGTATTAAATGAAAAAATTGAAACCGCCAATCATCAGGCCTTTGGCAGATATCTTGCTGCGAATCCTGTATTGGAGGGTATTGGTATTGCGCGAGATGAACTTCCAGATATGTCCGGCAAAATAATTTTACATGCTGGTGTTCCAGTTAACTGGAAAGATATGTGTGGTCCAATGAAAGGGGCAATCTTAGGTGCTACAATTTATGAAGGATGGGCTGGCGACCTTAATGAAGCAGAAAAATTAGCCTCTAGTGGAGAAATTCGATTTGATTCCTGCCACCATCATAATTCGGTTGGCCCAATGGCTGGAATTATCAGCCCGTCCATGCCTGTCTGGATCATCAACAATACGACGCATGGTAATCAAGCTTTCACTACACTGAACGAGGGCTTGGGCAAAGTGCTCCGTTTTGGTGCCAATAGCCCAGATGTTATTAAACGACTCAAGTGGATGGAAAAGAACCTAGCACCTACGTTGCAAGCTACAATTCAGAAAACCGGTCCAATTGAACTAAAGCCACTTATTGGTCAAGCCCTACATATGGGCGATGAGGCACACAATCGCAATGCTGCTGGCTCTTCTCTTTTAATCAAGAAATTAGTCGTCGGGGCATTAGATTCTGACGCTACACAAGACGATATCAGGGAAATGATTTCCTTTATCGCTGGCAATGACCACTTTTTCCTCAACATCTCTATGCCTAGCTGTAAAGCAATGCTAGATGCTGCGCATGGCATAGCAAACAGTTCGATGGTTACCGCTATGGCCCGGAACGGTATTGAATTTGGAATACGCATCAGTGGGTTACCAAATCAGTGGTTCACGACGCCAGCTCCAGTTGTCGATGGACTTTATTTTCCTGGCTATAGTATAGAAGATGCCGCTGCAGATCTCGGCGATAGTGCTATTACGGAGACTGCTGGTCTCGGTGGATTTGCTATGGCGGCATCTCCTGCAATAACACAATTTGTCGGGGGCTCGCCTATGGATGCTTTGGTTCAAAGCCGTAATATGCGCAATATATCAATTGGAGCGAATAGCCAATTCACCCTGCCAGCCTTAGATTTTGCACCAACAGCAGCGGGTATTGATATCCGAAAAGTCATTGATACCGGCATCTTACCAATCGTCAATACGGGTATTGCCCATAAAAAAGCAGGTGTAGGCCAGATCGGCGCTGGCATTACCTCAGCTCCGCTTGATGTATTTATCCAAACTATTAGTCCATTGCACAAATCTGTAATGGCATCATCTTAGGTCTGAAATCATGAATTATGACAGTCAGGGAAGCGTTGTTATCGGAGTTGGCGGAAATTCTCTAATTATTGCCGAGGATAGACAAAGTATTGCTCATCAATATGAAGCTGTTGAAAATACTGTCAGCAATATTGTTGATGCAGATCAACAAGGTTGGAATGTGGTTCTTACCCATGGCAATGGGCCTCAGGTGGGTTTTGTGCTTGAACGATCCGAAATAGCGGCTCCTGAAGTTATCACAATTCCGATCGATTATGCTGTCGCTGATGTTCAGGGCGCGGTTGGCTATATGTTTAGCCGTGCTTTTGATAACGAATATTGCGCCAGGGGCATGGACAAAAGTGCGGTAGCGGTAATTACAAGGGTAATAGTTGATACTACTGACACGGCTTTTGACAATCCCTCCAAACCAATCGGTCCTTTTTATGATGAAGCTAAAGCAAAAAAGCGTGCTAAGAAATTTGGCTGGTCAATAAAAAAAGACCCCGACCATGGCTGGCGGCGTGTTGTTGCGTCTCCCAAACCATTGAAAATAGTTGAATTGGCCCAAATATCAAATTTAATCAAAAAAAATCATACCGTCATCGCGTGCGGTGGCGGCGGAATTCCAGTCAGCTCGGGGACAAATGACCAACTCGAAGGTGTTGAAGTTGTCATAGATAAGGATTTTTCTTCAAGTTTATTGGCCTCTGAATTGGATGCAGATGTCTTGTTGCTCTCCACAGACGTACCGAACGTTGCAATTAATTTTGGTAAACCCAACCAGGTTTGGTTAGAACAACTGTCCATTGAGAAAGCTCAATCATTGTTAGACGCTAATCAGCTTAATGCTGGTAGTATGGGCCCCAAAGTTGAAGCAATTATGCAGTTCCTTAAAAATGGTGGAAAGAGAGGTGTAATTACAAATCCGGAGAACATAGCTGCTGGGCTAGCGGGGGTGGCAGGGACCCAGTTTATCGCAAACCATTGAACACAAAAGATACCTAATGTAAACGAAGGTATGGAAAATAACTCCAAAAAAGCGCCCGGGGAAATTTCCATCGCCTTTTAATCTACTTCGACAAAATCCTCCCCCTGCTTAATTCGATGATTGACAGGAATGGGATTTGCTAGTGTAGCTTCTATGAAGCAACCTTTCTTTGCCGCCTCAAGTAGACGTGTTTGATCTTCTAAAGAAGCATCAGAATCCATATCTACATCTAACAAAAAATTAACCGGAGATGCTTCATAAGGATTGCGTCCCTCGCTGGTTGCTTTCCATTTTATCGTCGCCTGGACATCCACACCTTCAAGCTTAATCTCAAGGCGTTTAGAAAAAGCCCTAATTTGAGTCATTAGACAGGTAATCAAACCTGTGCAAAAATAAGCTAGAGGTAGAGGAGCGGATCCATCACCGCCATGAAACCCCGCTTCATCTGATGCCATATTAAATTCTGGTTCTATGCTTGGCTCCACCTGTCTTCCTGTAACTTCATTTCTCATCTTACCGACAGATCGGCCGTGAAGTTCATAAGTCACATTAAACGTTATTGACATTTAAAATTATCCTTAATCAAAAGTTTATTTTCATGTATTTTCATGAATGGATATAATTAGCCAGAGAGATTGAAGTTGGTTTTCACTGTGTAAAATTTTGAATATCCAAATACCTTGTATTATCTGGATCTTAAATAATAAAAAATTCTTCTATGAGTTTAACTATAAATTTAGAGACATCCTAAATATCTGCCACACACGTTACTACGTTATCACTATGACTTTCCATCGCTTACCCAGCGAGCAATTTCAGTATGGTCTGGCTTACCACCGAGGGACGCCAATGCATTCGACCAGACGTCAACTGCTTTTGAGCCTAAGGGCATCGAAACTTTGAGCTCTTGCGCGAACGACACAGCAGTCGAGATATCTTTGACCATAAGATCCATAGCAAAACCGGCTTTTTCATATTGTCCTGAAAGAATGAATTGTTTGACTTTATTTTCCGTGGAATTGTTCCGTCCGGTTGAGACATTAAGGACATTAATCATCATTTCGGGGTTTAAGCCAAATGTTTCGCCGGCTTTGAGAGCCTCAGCCACAATTAGCAGGCCTGTAGCTGAACACAAATTATTAAGCGCCTTCATCGCCTGACCACAACCGAGACGGCCTACATGGAATACTTTTCCACCGAGAACATTTAATAGAGAATTTGCACGTTCAACATCCTGCGCATCCCCTCCAACAATTATCGTCAATGTACCAGCATGAGCACCTTTCACACCACCCGAAACAGGAGCATCAATCATGCTAATACCAAGCTCTCTAAGACTGCCACCAAGTTGACCTGTTTCAATTGGGTCGGACGATGACATGTCGATCAGAAGACTTCCGTCATTCATCACATTCGCAAGTTTACCAGTGCCAGCCATGACATCTTGAACAATTTTACCATTGGGGAGACAAGTCACAATAATATCGGCAAATTTGCCAATTTCTTTGAGATTTTTTGCCGCAGTAGAACCTATATCTTTTGCAACTTGAGACGATAATTCAGAAGAAATATCAAAAATCATTAGCTCATAACCGGCGCTGGAGAGATGCCGAGCCATCGGATTACCCATATTACCGAGGCCAATAAATCCAATTTTTTCGTTCTTGTCAGGCATGTTTCAAATCTCACCAAGTTCTTTGAGTGTTTCCTCGGTAGCGCGAAATGCTTCCATACCAGAAGGCACGCCGCAATAAATCATAACCTGCATCAAAGTCGCTTGAATTTCCGAAACCGAAACCCCATTGTTGATCGCGCCTTTCGTATGCAGCTTGATCTCGTGCGAACGGCCAAGCGCGGATAACATTGCCAAATTGATGATAGAGCGAGTCTTTTTATCAAGAGTATTGTCTCCCCAGGCTTCACCCCAACAATATTTAGTAACCAATTCTTGCATTGGTCGAGAATAATCGCTTGCCGCAGCAAGTGATTTTTTGACATGCTCATGACCTAAAACTTCTCCACGCATATGTAAGCCAGTTTCCATCATTTTATCGCTCATCTGAATCTCCTTTTAGAATTATTTAATGGCCATTTGTGAAGGTCAACCATCAACATTCATGACGTTCCTTAATCCAGGTTATTGACGGTAATATTAATTACTGTAATTTGAGACTCGGCAAATAGACCGGCCTTATTATATGGATTATTTTGCGCATAACTCTCAACATCACTTCGTTTGTCCGCACTTCGTTTGTCCGCTTCAACAATTAACAATGTTCCCATAGGGTCGACTGTTTCATCATTCATTAGAGGCCCTGCCAATAAAAGCTTAACAGATTGGCTCTTCACATATTCAACATGATCATCTCGATTTACCAAACGAATATTTAGACTGTCCGGCTTGTCAAATGATCGTATAATATACTGCAACGTTTATAATCCTTTTCTCTAATAATATTAGAATATCTTGGGCTTTATGTTGGATTCTAAAAAGACAATAATCAATCACTTCTCCCCACTATTTAGGTAACAATATTCCGATTGCGTTATTTGTATGAAATTTCTAATGTACCCACCGATGTCCATTTAGTAAAAACGTAAATTTACATTTGATGAAGGCAGGTTGCCTGTAGAACCCTTATGTCTTTATAATTTAAGATATGTGACATCGATTTTAACTGCCGTGTGTATGTTTTGATATAAAAATGGGAGAGAATAATGGCAACCCTCTTAATAACTGGTGGCAATCGCGGTATTGGGCTTGGGCTCGTTAAAGTCTATCTAGAAAACGGATGGAACGTGCTCGCAACCTGCCGTGATCCAGAAACAGCCTCAGACCTGACCGCTCTCAAAAAACAATACGGCAACAGCCTCTCTATTTTTGGAATGGACGTTAATAATCAGAAACAAATTGATGCAACCGTAACATCTCTAGACGGCACTCCGATTGACTTATTGATTAACAACGCTGGTGCGGTTGAAATGGCTAAATATGGCAGCGGTGCATATGAAAAAATAAATGGGGTACCAATCGACGACCCTGATTTGCGAAAATACGACTACCAGGAATGGGAACATGTATTACGAACAAATGTTCTAGGGCCAGCCCGAGTAACAGGCTCATTCGTCGAGAACCTCAAAAAATCAGATCATGGTATTGTTGTGATGATGACATCGGGATTAGCGTCAGTTTCTAATACGTGGCAGGCTGGTCGATATGCTTATCGCACGAGCAAAGCTGCCCTAAATATGCTTATGCGTAGCGCAGGAGAGTGGCTCGAAAGTTTTGGCATTACAGCTGTTGCTATTTCGCCCGGCTGGACGCGTACCGATATGGGCGGACCAAATGCTTCAAACTCCATTGAGCAAGCAACCGTTGGTGTCTATCAAGTGATCACTGAAATTTCACCTAAGGACGCAGGGAAATTTCTTAACTTCGATGGCACAACGCTTCCATGGTGACGCATCTAACTTTATTTTCTAAAATCTAAAAAGGAGACATCAAATATGTCGCGGGAAGATATTACGTTCCAAAGTGACGGATTAAAACTAGTTGGTCATTTTTATAAACCTGAAAATGTTGATCCACCTTATCCCACTGTCGTAATGGGTGGCGGCTGGTGCTACGTGAAGGAATTAATCCAGCCAGAATATGCAGAACATTTCGTAAAACAAGGGATTGCTGCGTTATCTTTCGATTACCGTAATCTAGGAGAGAGCGAGGGTGAACCTCGTCAACATATAAGCCCCTGGGATCAAATTTTTGATATTATCAACGCAACCACTTACGTGACGACGCGTGACGACGTTGATAACGATAGAATTGGGGTGTGGGGAATATCCTATGCCGGCGGCCATGTGTTTCCGGTGGGTTGTATGGACAACCGCCATAAACTACTGATATCTGTCGTTCCAATGATAGATGGCTGGTACAATATGCTTCGCGCTAATTCGAATGTAAGTCTGCGTGCTCATTGGGCTCACATCGAGAAAGATAGACAAGAACGATTTGAGTCTGGAAAAGATGGTCGCATTGCACATTCAGCACATCCCCATGATGAACCTTCAACATGGCCCGCACCTGAAACCTGGCCAGTATTCAAAAAATTTAAGGATACTGTAGCCCCAAATCACGAACATTGGACCACTGTCCGGAGCGCAGAACTTGCCATGATGTACGATGTAAGACCCTTCATGCAACGGATCATCCATCAACCTGTTCTAATGGTGACTTCGTGGTATGATGATATTACGATGACAGAACATGAGGTACCCGCGTTTAATACGATTCCAAGTCCTAAGAAAGAACTGGTTCAAGTTGGGGGAGATGCATCGCACATGTCACTCTACGACAACCCCGATCATGTAAACATAGTAGGTCAAGCCTGCGCCGACTTCGCAAAAAAGTACCTCTAGTGATAGCTTAGGCATAACCAAAGAAGATAAGGAGAAATCAAATGGATCTTGGATTAAAGGGTAAAAATGCCATTGTAACAGGCGGTAGCCAGGGTGTTGGTTTTGCTATAGCGCAAGGGCTTGCCCGTGAAGGTTGTAATGTTGCTTTAGGCGCACGCGGTAAAGATAAACTTGAAGAGGCCACTAAAGAGCTGAAAACTTTAAGTGTTAAAGCTCTCTCGATTATCTCAGATTTTAGCACTTCAGAGGGATGTGATAACTTTGTACAGGAAGCAGCAAATACTCTGGGTGGTATTGATATCGTAATTAACAATGTCGGAGGAATGGTTCCCGGAAATATAGAGTCAATTACCGATAAAGACTGGCAAGAGACAATTGACCGAAACCTGATGTCGTACATTTGGACATCGAGAGCTGCGGCGCCTCATTTACGAAAATCAAATGCTGGCCGAGTATTAAGTGTGTCGGGCCTATCAGGTACTCAATTGTTACCCGGTTCATGGTCTACAACTATTACAAATGCTGGTATACATGGGATGACCAAGCTGCTCGCCAACGAACTTGCCACTGACAATATTACCGTAAATGCTATAGCCCCCGGAACTGTAAAGACTGAAGCCTGGATGGGGCCAAGGGCCGACGCAATGGCAAAAGCGAGAGGTATAACGTCAGACGAAGTGCGAGCAATTATGGCTGCCAACGCTATGCTAGATCGTCTCGCCGAGCCTGAAGAAATTGGTGATGTAGCAGCTTTCTTAGTATCGGAAAAAAATTCTTATATGACCGGAACCGTTGTCGAGGTCTGTGGAGGCTGGGGAAAATATATAGGCTGATAATATGTATAAAAATCGTCTTTTTATTTTCTCGGATTAAGATAAACAGGATCTAAAGACGATCGGGGGGGTAAACATAGATAAAAGCTTAAACCGAAGATTAAAGATTAAAAAGAAATTGATCAAAACTTAGCAGAACTATAATGTCCAATTTCACTTCGGCTACCATTGGTTGAACAGGGTAAGGTAACAGGCCGTGCGGTGGTTCTAAAAGACTAATAGATATTAATGTATAGACTTTATTAAAATCGGTTGGCGAAACTTTCCCATTAGTCAATTATTTTAGAAGTGAACCCCATTCGGTTTTTTCTGAATAGGACAACAGATCTCCAGCCTCTAGATCAAATCACCACCCATGTATCTTAAGACCTCCTGAAACAACGCGATCCTTAATCCAAGGAAAAGACAATAAATTATTCGTAGAAATCTTTACCGCCTCTTTCTCAACATGCCTATGTAGTTTTTCACCTTTCAACTCAAAGTTAATTGCGTGATCTACAATAGACATCCAGCCATCAATAAATTCTCGACGATTGGATCTTTCGTTACCTTCGCAGAGGCAACGAATGCCACCACAGTGAGAATGCCCTAATACGATAATATGACCTACACCAAGATCACGAACGGCAAATTCAATCGCGGCACTAGTTCCGTGGTAACTACTATCGGGTTTATAGGGCGGAACCAAATTGGCTACATTGCGTACTATAAAAAGTTCACCCGGCTCAGCTTTAGCTATAATAGAGGGATTAACGCGACTATCGGAACAAGCGATAACCATAACATCGGGGCTTTGACCCTTTTCAACTAACGAACGATAGAACTCGGGTTGCCCATCATAATATACTTCACGAAAGTTCCTAAAACCGGCTATTAGTCTTTCAATTGCCATAAAAAATCATAATAAATTAGAGGACGTGAATATGTGGATCGTCGACAAAGTCCTCAGGAAATTCGGGGCCCCACTGGTTATTTAAACCTACGTGAGCATCCCATCTCCCCCCATCATGACTGTTATTGACAACGTCACCATCGGTCCAATGCTCGTGGATTCGACCCCATGGATCGCGCCAATAATCAAATATTTGACTGCCAAGCACATGCCTTCCGACACCCCAGGCAAGTTTATATCCTTTTGACTGCATATAGTTATGCCCAATGTTAACGTCATCAAAATCGGCAACCTCAAATGACAAATGATTAAATTCTGCGTTTTCCGACTGAATCCCCAACAGCACATGGTGATCAACATATTCAGCGCCAGCATCAATATGATTGAAGGTCATCATATTTTTACTTGGATCATCAGGAGCTTTGATATGATCCGAACAAGCCAATCCAAGTGTCGATTGGTACCATTCATTGAACTTTTTTAGATCTTTTGTTTTTACAACAACGTGCGCACTTCTCTTTACATGTGAAGGTTGTCCTGGATTTGCAGAAACTCGCTGAAGTTCGGTACGAGCTAATCTATTTTTTCCTGTATTAATGATGACGTCACGAACCTTCAGGTCCTCTACAACTTCCATACCGTGAATAACTTCAATGATACGTCCATCTGGATCCGGAAGTGTCACCCTCTTGCCTCCTCCTGGCTCATCCATTTCATGAACATCACTGGCGCCAGGCGCCTTAGAGATTTTTTCTAAATCTTCTTCAGTCTTAGCCCACCAAGCCATTCCAATATGCACAGGATCACCGAGCTCTGTGACATGTAAATGATGGTGGTCGCCATCAGTGCCACGCATATAAAGTGCATTTTTGGTACGATCGGCTCGAACCATGCCAAAATCTAGCAGAAATGCTTCCATTCTATCGAGATCAGGTGCCCCTATTCGCCCGTAAGCTATATCTGTAACTTTAATCATTTGCTTCCTCCAACATAATACTTTCTATGTATTTTTGCCTGTCCTAAAATACCCTGATAGTATAATTAAATAACATTTAAAAACGCGGTTAGAAAGATTATTAAACTAGCTGTGGGTTAATTTCCCGAAAAATTAGAATTAACTCAAGGTGATAAATTAGAAAGACTTTATAATGGAAAGCTATGATTTCATTGTTATTGGAGCAGGGTAAAATCCAGATATTTCAGTATGTTTACTTGAGGCAGGTCCCCCTGACAAAAGTCCATTTATTCACATTCCGACAGGGGTCATGCGGCTGGCCTCACACGAGAAATTAAATTGGCGATTTGCTACAGCACCGCAGAAACAGATGAATGACCGAGAACTTTTTACCCCGCGTGGCAGAACTCTCGGTGGTTCAAGTTCCATTAATGGAATGGTATATATTAGGGGTAACCGCCTTGACTATGATGAGTGGGCGGAACTTGGAAATGACGGTTGGTCTTGGAGCGACGTCAAACCATATTTCCTAAAGGCTGAAAATAACGAACAGTTTGTTGATGAACACCACGCTCAAGGTGGACCTTTGAATGTAACTTTCCCCAATATTGTAAGTCCATTAGAACAAGACTTTGTTACTGCCGCTGAGGCATTGCAATACAAACATAACCCCGATTTTAATGGAGATATCCAAGAAGGTGTAGGCCTCCACCAGGCAACACAAAAGAATGGTAGACGTTGGTCAGCGTCAAAAGCCTACCTACATCCAGCCATGAAACGATCAAATCTTAAAATATTCACCGATGCTGCGGTAAAACGAGTTCTGTTAGAGAATGACCGTGCAACAGGCGTCGAACTCATCGACGGCAGAAAATTAACGGCCAATTGCGAGGTTATCCTCTCAGCCGGAGCACTTGTGTCACCAAAAATATTAATGCTATCTGGCATTGGTGACCCCGCCGAAATAACGCCGCATGATATTAAAATGACGCACACGTTACTGGGAGTTGGCAAAAACCTCCAAGACCACGCGGCGGTTTGGGCTACGATGAAAACTGTATCACGAACCCCCTGGGGATTTTCATGGCCTAAATTACCTTATTTTGCTATGGAAGCGATCAAATATATTTTTACCCAGAAAGGATGGTTTTCCGCACAACTCATAGAATCTGGCGGTTTTGTAAAAAGTGATCCTGCGCTAGACCGACCGGATATCCAGTTTGTGTTTATGCCTGGGCAAAGGGTGCCACCGCCAAAAATAATTGACTATGGTCATGGATACTCGGCTGTAGCAGTGCTTTTGCGACCTAAAAGTCGCGGCACCGTTACACTAAAATCAGCAGATCCGGAAGATCCACCATCCATAGATCCGCAATTTTATTCACAGGAACCAGATTTGGACAAATTGCTTTGGGGCTTGAAAGAATGCCGCCGCATCATTCACGGTGATGTCTTTAACCAATATCATCCCACTGAAACCAATCCTGGCCAAGCTGTCCAGACCGATAAAGAACTGAAAGAATACATTCTTAATTCTGCCGGTACTATCTTTCACCCAGTTGGTACCTGCAAGATGGGTAATGGCAATCATGCCGTCGTAAATAATCGATTGAGGGTTCACGGTCTAAAGGGCTTAAGAATAGTCGACCTCTCAATTGCACCGAGAATAATAGGTGGAAATACAAATGCTCCAGCAATTATGATTGGCGAAAAAGCGGCCGATATGATTAAACAAGATTACGCCTAATAGCACTAATTTGTTATTTTAACGCCCTAAATGGTCCTTTGTTTCCCCAGGTTTTTTAGGGTGAGCATAAGGATGTTTAAATTCCACATCTGTTAAAGAGAGGCTCTCATATTTCTGGATGATTTCCGCATTAATTTTAATCAACTTGTCTTCGACCTTGTAATGCTGGGTCAAATCGCTTTCAGTCGCTTTATTAAGCGCCGGCGGGTTAGCCAAGTACCATTCAACTGTGCGGTCGAACGCCTCTAATACCGGTATTTTATCCACATATCCAAGATCATTACGTATTGCATAAGTGTCGTACTGCAAATGATTTGAATGAGTGCTACCTATCATCATATCCCTGGAAGGTGTTGCATATTCAACAGGTATAGAAATTACCTCTATCTCAGAGTTCATTGCCTTAGCTATCACCTGCACCCATTGTGCCATTGTTAATTGATGATCGTCACCGCAATTATATATTTTTCCCGTTGCCAGTTCACTCTGATCCACTGTAAGTAAAATCGCTTCTGCCATATTTTCAGCATAACCACGTGTGAGGATGGTAAGTCCAGAGTCAGGTAGAATTATTGAGCTTCGCTTATCCAATAGTCTTCTAACAACCCACCATTCACAAGGTATGGGCTGGCGAGGTCCATAAATAAGCGGATATCTTAAATGGGTTGCCTGATAACGACCAGTTTTATGGCCTTCCATAACGGCATCTTCACTAACCTTTATTAAATATCCAAATCGAAACTCATCTTCTGAAACGACCTGGGGTGAATCCTCTGGAATTGACACCCGCAACCCCGTTGGAAATAACGCATCAGGATATCGCATACCTCTATAACCGGGCGCCCCACCAATACTTATCAGGCGATCTGTGTAATCACCCGCTATCTCCGCGATCATTCGAAGTCGTCCATAACTCGCAATTATTAGATCAAAGTTTCTGCCAGCCAAAGCCTCCCTTAATGTCTCTTCAAAGTGGGGATCACCAATTATTTGTTCAACGGTATCTGGTATTTCGTCGGTATGGTGAGACCCACGATTAAGAATTGTAACTTCATGGCCCCTGGCCTTAAGACCTTTGACAATAAAAGGACCTGTTGGACCCGTCCCTCCAATTAACAGGGTGCGCAAATTAAACCTCCATCATGAATTTTACTTTTTCAAATAAACCAAAGGCTAGTTTTGACTATAAATTTTTCTACCAAACCCAAGATAAGACAGAAAAGATTTAGTTAGGATTTTAGCTTAAATCTGATCTTGGCGGATCAAAACTAAAAACGGAGCGAAATGCATCAACAACTTTCTTGCCAAAATCTTTTTCTACTTTCTTTGCAATCGAATCGGGCATTGAGACGTCGTCGCGACCCTCGCCCGCACCAGTAATTACTGTAAGTTGGACTGCATCCGTTTTACCCACATTGTGAAATCCTCGATATACATTAGGGGGGCAAGACAAAACATCCCACTTATTAAGGGTTACAACATGGGCAACAGGCTCTCCAATGTGATATTCAATCGTCCCATCAAGAACCATAAAGGTTTCAAAAGTACCATTATGGGAATGAAGGCAGGGACCTTGACCAGGCGGCATGATAGAAACAAACATGGTTGAACCGGCGGCACCTATAATCGGGGCTTGATTTCCAAACGGATTTTTTGTGTCATCCAAAATAACCGGCATCAATTTTCTGGCATAGAATACATCCATAGCTTCTTGGCCTACCCAAGCCAAGTCATTAGCTGTAGACATTGGTTGTAATTCGGAAAAACGGCTTACTCTTGCCTCAATTTCCTCCTTTGTCGGTGTATAAATTTCAGCTGCCATAATATTTACCTCCCCATAGTTTTATTTATCATAACCTTAAAAATACTTGTACATAAAGTATAAAATATCACTTGTAATCCCAGAATTTTTTTAACCTTCAGAAATGATTTTAGAACTCCGGTACCATCCTAACATTTCCATCAAAGGTTGGTCTGTAATCTCAAGCAATGAAGACTTCGAAGAGGCATGATGAAAAAATGATTTCCATGACGGGACTGCTACAACGTCGCCTCTCTCCCATGAAAAAGAAACATCTTCAACTTGTGTACTACCCGAACCTTCAACGCAGACAAATATATGATTTGCCGTTGACTTAATTGCCCTTGTCTTCATCTTATTATCAAGTCGCTCCATAAATAGATCCATTGATGGGATAGAAGGTGTGTCCAATTTTATGCGGCAACCATAACTTTCATCAACACCGGGAGCTAAAGTCCCTAGCTTTTTATCCAAATCGCGCCATTTAATATGGTAAGGAGAATTATGATTTGTTTCCATAGTCTCATAATCTTCATCTCGAACTTCAAAAAAAATTGTTTTCAAGCTAGAAACTAATGGATCATCCAAGAAATCTATCCAAAAAGCTCCTGATACTTCATTATCATTACCCAGTCCATGCCACACCCAATTAGGCGTAAGTATAATATCATTAGGCTCCATATATACTTTTTCACCGTCTAGTGTCGTAAACGCTCCACTACTTTCTAGGATAAGTCTGCCCGCATTAATGGTATGTCGGTGAGCTCGCGCAAATTCACCCGGTGCAACCATTTGGTACGACGTATGAATTGTATTCAGGCTAGTACGTTTTTCATTAGCAGTATTTGCCATGCGAATATTACGCCGTTCAGCCACACGCGGATCAATACTTCTTGCAGCGGCTTCCAGTAGCTCTTTGCCTTTATCCCAATTCCAACTACAGGCGTTAAACTCATGTATTGGCTCTGGCTTTAATCCACCCTCACCAATCCAACCTGGAATAAAGCCGGCTTGATAAATTTTTTTATCTCGCTCATCATCACTCGCAACTAGAAGGGCCTCAGCTGCCTTTGTCTTACTCATATCATCCTCCAAGAATTCTTCTTTGTATAATTCTAATAAGTTTTCTTTCAAGTGTGGTAGCAAAAGAAAATACTTGATTATCATAATTAAGTTAGATTTATAATTAAAGCTACTTCCATTTTTACTAATTTGAAAATATAATATTCGTGAACGTATCAACGAAAGGAGGTGATCCGATGTCATTCGATTTGGAAGCTATTTTGATTAGCCGTATTACTAATATGAGGCAAAGGAGCAACCTTTTCTGTCACAATTAGTATGTGGTCTAAAGGCCAGGGCAATCGATAGCCCAATCAGTAAGAGGGGGGCACCATTACGGTGCTCCCCTTTTCAATAAAGAAAGCATCAGGAGAGATAAATTGAAAATGTTCTTGAGAATGCAGATATTGAAGTTAATCTTGGTAAAATCAAACAAAATGCACCCACTCTATGCGTTCGGTATGAACGTAAAATTATACCTTTAAACACCCCAGATATGCGACCAATATTAATGAAGGAAGAAAATGCTATTGGATAATAACTAACTTTGAGGTTTTAATTATGAAGATCATTTTTCTAGCTTTAGCATTTCTATACAGCGGACAACTGATGGCGGGGGATCACCATCGAACAAGACCCCATCCAACACTATCGCAGAAGGATGTTGTTCAGATTGTTATGAATGCTCTTAAAAATAATGACCAACCAAATAAAAATAGTGGTATAGCAATAACGTTTAATTTTGCATCACCAACTAATAAACGGAACACCGGACCATTAAGGCGCTTCAATTCTATGATTAGAGGCCAAACTTATAGCCCGATGGTCAATCATAGCAGCGCAACATATGAAAAATATAATGTGATGAGTAATAGAGCGAGTGTCGATGTGATATTAGTATCTTCTAGCGGAAAAACTTATGGATATCGTTTTGGATTATTCCAACAAAATAAGAATAAATATGAAGGTAGTTGGATGATTGACACCGTCATACCAATTCAAGTTACGACCCTTTAATAATCGTATTTAATAAATCCGGACTGTAAAATTAAACAACTTAAGATTCAGAAGAACAAAATAGTAATATACCAACTAAAACAAATCAGTTAATTTTTTCTCCTTTAGAACCAAAATAAACACCAAATAAGATAAGTGAAAAACCAATTGCGTGGTAAAACTCAAACCTTTCATCAAGAATAATTATAGCTAGAACAGAGCCTATAATCGGTAGTATATAAGAGACCTGCCCAGCTTTATTTGCACCAGCAATCTCGACCGCACGATTATAAAAAAGATACGCCACGATCGTAGCAAAAATTGCCAAATAGAGAACGCCTCCAATCGTTTCTATTACAAAAGGGGTTGGTTTTATGAACAATGTTTCCCAAATATAAAATGGGAATAAAATTAAAGCGCCAAAAAAGATGGTGACCGCAACAAAACTCGTTGGGTGCATGTTAGGCCGCTTCCTTAATAAAACAGTAAAAAGTGCCCAACAAACCATAGCTGCCAAAACCCAAAGATCGCCGTCATTAAACTCAAGAGAGATAAATCGCGATATTTCAGCCTTAATGATAATCGCCACTGTTCCAATGAAAGCCAATAAAAAACCGAAGCTTTGTTTAAGTGTAATTCCTTGGCGAAAAAATAATATAGACAGCAAAACAATTACAACTGGGCGTGATGTATTAATCAGTAACGCATTAATGGCCGTAGTTGTGAGCAATCCATAATAAAGAAACGTGTTATACGCGGTAATACTCAACACAGATAAAACAAGCAATATAGGCCAATTTTCCCGTACTTTTGGCAGATCTTTTTGTAAGTGAGGCCAGGCAATTATCATTACAATTGGAAAAGCAACAACCCACCGCCAAAAGGCTAATCCAATGGGAGGAATAATATCATTCAGGCCCCGTCCCGTGATCCCATTTCCAGACCAAGCCAACGCAGTCAACACCATTAACAAATAGGCATGGTTCCAGATATATCTCATTCTTTAGTTATTCACTCCGCCCAAAAACAAGCATCAAATTATTCGAAGGCATCGGAACTAAACGATCTAGAACTAATTGGTTGGAATTCGCGAAAGCAGACACTTCTTCTATATCCCTCACACCCCATGAAGGATTACTAGAGCGCAAACGATTATCAAATTCTGCATTACTAGGTGCAGTATGTTTACCATTTTTCTTAAATGGACCATAGAGAATTAACTTACCATTTATTCTTAGGTGTACACTCGATCTCTTAAATAAGTTTTCTGCAGTTTCTATTGGAGATATATGGACCATATTAATATTGATTATCGCATCAAGTCCATCAGGCGGTCGATCAACTTCTCCAATACCCCAGTTTTTTTCTAAGACATCAAGCTTAAAGGGAAATCTTAAATTACCTACAGCTGCATCCCGTCTCCACGCCTCAATACTTCTAATATGGTCCGGATTAAGGTCACTTGGCCAGAATATATATTCTGGGAAAGTATTTGCAAAAACTACGACGTGCTGACCTGATCCACTGGCTATTTCTAAAATATTTCCACTATCAGCCCCAAATTCGGATTTTAAAACTTCAACAATATGGGAGGAATTTCTATGGAACGCGGGGGTGTCAATACGTTCAATAATAAACTGCGTCTCTTTTTTCGCGTGAACCATGACAAACTCATTAAATAGCATTATTCTCTAATCAATATTTTACAGAGTATAAGGAGAAGCTTGTTGGGCCAAACGCAAAATAAAGAATTCCAAAATAAGGTTTGTGTTATAACTGGCGGCGCTGGGAGTATCGGCCTGGAAAGCGCTAAATTAATGTATGAAGCTGGTGCACACATTATGTTAGTTGACCAGAATAGTGATAATTTAGAAATAGCACATTCTAACTTCAAAGATCATGATCGTATAACAATATGTGAAGCGGACGTTTCCAAGAGCACTGAAACACAAAACTATATTTCTAAAACTATCTCTAAATGGGGTAAAATTGATATATTATTTGCTAATGCAGGATTTAGTGGAACCTCTGCACCAATCACCAGTTACCCCGACGATATTTTTGATAAAGTGATGGCTGTTAATGTCCGCGGTCCTTTCCTTGCTTGCAAATATGCTCTACCCGAAATGAACGACAACGGGAGTATAATAATTACATCCAGTATTATGGGTGTAACAGCACGTCCCGGAAGTATAGCCTATATTACTTCAAAACACGCCGTAATTGGTTTAATGCGAGGCGTAGCCAAGGAAGCTGCCCCCCGTAACATTCGTGTAAACGTCCTGGCACCTGGACCCGTCGATAATGCTTTCCAACTAGAGATTGAAGAGCGTGCCTCTAAGGCTTCGGGTATAAATGTTACAGAAATGCTCAATAATTGGATATCACTCGGGCGTCATGCAACCCCTCAGGAAATTGCCAACACAGCTTACTTCCTGGCCTCAAATAACAGCAGTTTCTCCACCGGTAGCGTCTTCATGGCTGACGGCGGTATGCACATTTAACGCAAGAATAAATCAGACACGCGTGAAAGTTCCCTCTATCTCAACGATATCATTGTCATTCAAAGCGGTTACAATATTAATTGTTATAGGTGGCAGGGATTTTTCAGCCCAGAAACGTTTCTGTAGCATTTCAACAACCTCCAGGTATTTTTCATCCGTCACATATACTACTAGGGCAATCGCATCTGTAATTTTACCAGCGCCAGCTTCAGTGACTATCTGCATATTCCGAAATGCTTGACGTACCCGCGGTACTTCCCCAATCACCAATTTCTCATTTTCTGGATTAATACCCCGCATACCAGACACAAAAATATGAGAATCTGTCTTAATGCCAAGGCTCCAAGTTCCTGTAGGAGTAAAGCTCCGTTCAGGGACAATAAACTCGATAGGGTCACTATTCTCAGCCACTACACGAAAAACGCTATCTATTTCAACAAAATCATCTCCAAGATAGTCGACCTGAATAATGGTCCTACAAGGATAAGGGCCAACTTGCCCCCATATCTCTTTTTGAACCTCATTTATAAGAGGGCGATCACGGTCCATATCAGCGACCATGACAACCAGGCGGAGCGTCTCACTTAAATTAGATCCACTTTTTTGGACAAACTCCTCCATATTCTTAAAAATCTGGCGTACACGTTCCAGTCGGTCTTCTACCAACAGATCAGTATTAGGATTAATCCCACGCTGGTTATTTAATGTCAGAAATTCTTCCACGTTAACTTTTCTCTATTTCCTCACGTTTTAACTCAAGTTCTAACCACTGCTCTTCCAAACTACCCAATTCCATTTCTTTGTTAGACAAAGCAATAGTAGCCTTCTCAAAATCTTCAGTTTTATTATTATAAAAATCTGGTTCTGACATTTTGTGCTGGATATCAACAATCTGTAATCGTAGATTCTCAATCTTTTCGGGTAGTATTTCTAGAGCATGTTTGTCTTTAAACGACATTCGTTGCAACTTATTTCTCAATTTATTATGTTTGATATCTTTCTGTCTTTTCCCACTCTGTTTTGGTTTATTTACACTTTTCTTTTGCAATAACATATCTGAATAGCCCCCCGCGTATTCAACCCAAATACCGGATATATCATCATTAGGAGCTATAGTCGCAGTAACAACACGGTCAAGAAAATCCCTATCATGGCTTACCAACAGAATTGTACCCTCATAGTCAAAAATTAATTCCTGTAACAAGTCTAATGTATCATGATCGAGATCATTGGTTGGCTCATCCAATACTAATATGTTCGACGGCTTTGCGAATGCACGCGCCAGCATCAGGCGACCCCTCTCGCCTCCAGACAAAGTGCTGACAACAGTTCGGGCCTGTTCAGGCTGAAACAAAAAGTCTTTCATATAGCTTACAACGTGGCGTTGCTGGCTACCGACAAAAACCATATCACTGCCGCCACCGGTCAAGGCATCGCTCAAACTCGCATTAGCGTCGAGACTTTCCCGCCGTTGATCTAAGCTGACCATTTCCACCTTAGCGCCTGAACGGATTGTTCCCTCATCAGGCTCAAGCTCACTTATTAGCATTTTTAACAAAGTAGTTTTGCCAACACCATTTGGGCCTACGAAACCAATTCGATCTCCTCGTAATATTCGAATTGAGAAATTTCTTACAATATCTCTGCCATCAAAAATTTTAGAGATATTTTCCGCTTCAAAGACTAATTTACCTGAACTTCTGGCCTCATTTACTACCATTTTCACTGAACCTGTGTCAGTACGTCGATCACGGCGCTGCTGACGTAAATTTTGCAAATCATTAAGCCGACGTACATTTCGTTTACGGCGAGCTGTTACCCCATAGCGTAACCAATGCTCTTCTCTAACTATCTTCCGATCTAGTTTGTGACGATCGTTTTCCTCTAGCTCTAATATTTCATCACGCCAAATTTCAAATTCTTTATAACTTTGATTTAACCGGCGTGTCTGCCCCAGACTTAACCAGATTGTTATTTGGGAGAGGTTCTCCAAGAACCGGCGGTCGTGACTAATCAATACGAGGGCTGACGTACTGTTCTTCAAATAACTCTCAAGCCATTCAACCACTGTAATATCCAAGTGGTTTGTTGGCTCATCCAATAATAAAATATCGGGCTCGGGCGCCAATACCCGAATAAGAGCCGCGCGGCGTCCTTCTCCACCCGACAGTTTATTAGGATCTTCTTCACCCGTCAGGCCCAATTGCTCAAGCAGATAAACAACCCGGTAAGGATCGTCACCCGCCTCACATCCCGCTTGGACGTAGTCAAATGTTGTTTTAAAACCAGAAAAATCTGGCTCCTGAGGTAAGTAACGGACGGTTGTGCCGGGTTGCACAAATATTTCTCCGCTATCAAATTCAACCAAACCAGCCGCTATCTTTAGCAAAGTTGATTTTCCAGAACCATTTCGGCCAACCAAACAAATTCGATCACGCTCAGAGACAGATAATTCTGCCCCGTCAAGAAGTGGCGTACTGCCAAAAGTGAGGTTTATATCGCGAAGAGTGAGTAAAGGTGGCACCATGGAATTGGTCTTTAATGCGGCTGGAGCTTATGTGCAAGAGTTCATATTTTTTCTCAGATTTCTTAAATGTAATGTAAAGCGGAATGGTTAATCCTTTAAAGCAAAAAGACCTTCTATTTCTACAGTAACATTATACGGCATCGATGCGACACCGACAGCTGTCCGCGTGTGCTTACCCATATCTCCAAAAATATCATGTAACAATTCAGAGGCGCCATTAACAACTTGAGCAACCTGGTCAAAACCTTCGATTGTTGCAACGTATCCCCGTAAATTTAATACGCGCTCAATTCTATCGAGGTCACCGTTAAGTGCGTGTTTAGCTTGTGCTACAACATTAAGGGCAGAAAGACGGGCTGCTGCCTGTCCATTCGCCAAGCTCTGCTCACGACCGACATGGCCAATATATTTTACATCACCATCAATAGCCGGTAGCTGACCAGAAACGCGTAGGGTCTTATTATAGATAAGATAAGTTTCAATTTTTGCAGTTTTAGGGATTGCGGCAACTGGTATTTCAATACCCAGTTCAACAAGACGGTCATCTATTATTCCCATTAATATTCTCCTTAAAATTTTGTCCTAATTCAGGTAGACTTTGATTATTATCTAGAACCTTTTAAACCAATCAACAAACTGCTAGATGTTTTATAAGAAAAATAATTGCAGCAGAGGGACTTATTTTAATGAAAGCAATCACCGTGTTGGAAAAGTCACCAGATGCAGATAATCTCAGAATTGAACTGACAAACATTGAAATGCCAAAAATAAGAGATGGTGAATGTTTAGTAAAAATTTTCGCAAGCGGCATCAATCCTAGTGATGTAAAAGCGCTCTTAGGAAAAATGCCAAATTTAACCTGGCCCCGCATACCGGGCCGCGATTATGCGGGTGTCGTTATTGAGGGGCCAAGCAATCAAATTGGCAAAGAAGTTTGGGGTACAGGTGGTGACCTTGGCATGAGCCGAAACGGTGCACACGCAGAATTTAACGTTATCGATACTAACGGTATCCGTGAAAAGCCAAAAAACCTCTCTATGTTGGAAGCGGGTTCTATTGGAGTATCTTGGACGTGCGCTTGGTTGGGCATGGTTTCAGGAGCGAATGTTACCGATGGTGAAACTGTTGTTGTGTTTGGTGCCAACGGCAAAGTGGGCGAAGCCGCAATCCAGATTGCGACGGCACAGGGTGCGTCGGTCATAGGTTTTGAAAGAAGTCGTGATGATTATCATGGTCACACAAATGGACCCCTAGATATCGTTAATCTTGAAAAAGAACCCGACACCCACAAAGCTATTATGGATCGTACCGATGGCAAGGGTGCAGACATTATAATGAATACTGTCGGAAGTCCTTATTTTGATGCCGCGTGTAATTCAATGGCTAAACAAGGTCGGCAAATAATCATTGCTACTATCATCGAAGAAAATTTAATTAATTTACGTACATTCTATCGTGGGAATTATCAAATGATCGGCATCAGCAATATGGACCACAATAATGTCGTCTCAGGAAAACTACTGGAAGATATGAAATCTGGCTTTGAAGCTGGTGTGTATAAACCGTATCCAATTGATAATAAAAATATCTACGGATTAGAAGATGCCGATGAGGCGTACAAGATTGTTTTAAACGGGCTATCCCGCGACCGTATCGTCATTGATCCAATTAATTAGGCTTTAATATGTCCCATTTTGCAAAGTCATCAACAAAAGCTCTTCCAATAATTCCACTTACCAAAGATAAATTGTCCAGCTGGTGTAAGAAACAAAGAAAAGAAATTCAAAATTGGGTTTTGAGTACTGGCTTTGAGGCATTGCCCGGTAAAACCTGTCTAATTTCAAGCTTAGATGGTAAATTAGAAAAAGTTTTAGTTGGCGTTTCTAATAGTACCAATATGTGGGATTGTGGTAATTTATCTGAGGAACTACCTAAAGGTACATATAAATTCCAACACCCACGATCAAAGGATATCGAAAAATGGGCACTCGGATGGGTGTTAGGCTCATACCACTTTGGTCAATATCAAAAAACTAAAACTACAAAAAAGGCGAAAGTTTTTTTAACCAACAGCTCCACTTTCGAACGTACTGTTGAAGCTGTCTTTCTGACCCGAGACCTCATTAATATGCCAGCTGAGGATATGGGTCCGGCTCATTTGGCAAATGCGGCCCGCATGCTGGCCAAACAGCATAAGGCTAGAATTAATATTATTCTTGGCGAGAATTTGCGTAAAAAAAACTATCCCGCAATTCATGCCGTAGGCCGAGCCGTTGAGACACTAAATCAAACTCCGCGTCTTATTGATTTTAAGTGGGGTAAAATAAATAATCCAAAATTGACACTTATTGGCAAAGGAGTTTGTTTTGACACTGGCGGCCTAGATATTAAATCAACTGGCGGCATGAAATTAATGAAGAAAGATATGGGTGGTGCAGCCAACGTATTAGGTCTCGCTCATATGATAATGTCTGCCAAATTGCCAATCCGGTTGCGAGTTCTTATTCCAGCCGTCGAAAATAATATTTCTGGCAACGCACTGCGTCCTTTAGACATAATATCTAGCCGCAGTGGTAAAACGATTGAGATTGGCAACACCGATGCAGAAGGCCGGGTAATTCTAGCAGATGCTTTGACAGAAGCTTGCTCCGATTCACCAGATCTTATTATAGATTTTGCTACTTTAACCGGCGCAGCCCGCATCGCGCTTGGTACTGAATTACCAGCATTATTTACCAACGATGATCAATTTGCTGAAACAATAACTAAGGTTGGTATGATAGAACAAGATCCGCTCTGGCGGTTGCCTTTATGGGATGGCTATCAGAGAATGATCCGAGGGGCAGCTGCCGATTTAACTAATGCACCAGAAGGTGGCTACGGAGGCGCAATTACAGCTGCTTTGTTTCTCCAAGAATTTGTTAAACCTAAAACAAAATGGGCTCATATTGATTTAATGGCTTGGAATTTGACTTCAGAGCCGGGGCGCCCCAGCGGAGGGGAGGCAATGGCGATAAGATCTATATTTACTGCCCTCAGAGATAATAGTATTTTTTAATCTGGCCTTAATTCCTGGGCTTCAAAACATTTCTATGATTAAAATTAATGTCCAGCTTTCTTAAACCGCACCAAATATTTGGGTAATATAACTTCAACTGGTGTCGCGTTTACCCCCAAATCGGCTAGCGTTTTTACTTTACTAGAAACAACATTATCAACTTTCAACTGCATCACCTGATCATAGGTCAATAATGGACCCGGAAATTTCTGCAATAGCCAGCCAACAATCTTAAGATACCAAAATGGTATTGGTAATAATATACGTTTACGCCCGATATGTTTTAGAATTAATTCCATAATATCAACACTACTATAGACCACCGGACCACCGAGTTCATAAACTTGGCCTTTTGAGCTTTCACTATCTATCGCGGCACAGATAGATTCTGCGACATCTCCAACATAAACAGGTTGGAACTTAGTGCCACCATCGCCATAGAAATCGATTCTAAACGCTCTCCCATCTCGACAGAAATTAAACCTTGGCAGTGCTGGGCAACCAAATACCGGTAAAAAATATGTAAAACGGGCTAACCCTGCAAATAAATTGAAAAAACCATCCTCTGGACCAAAAACTACGCTGGGTCTTATAATAATTGCATTTTGAAATTCAGATTTCACCGCCATCTCACCAGCAATCTTAGTTTGGGCATAACGAGATGCTGACCCGGTATTGGCACCAACCGCAGATATATGTACCAAATTCTGAACCCCCGCAGCTGCTGCCGCCTTGGCAACATTAACTGCTCCCTGAATGTGTATATTCTGAAAATCCTGTTGCCCCCATTCCGACAATACACCAACCAAATTAACAACGGCATGAGCGCCATTTACCGCAGCTTCTAGTGTAGCCCCTTCTCGCACATTTGCTGCAAATGGGACAACTTGACCTACGTTGCCCATCGTCATCAGGTGCCTAGCATCCTCAGGATCCCTAACAGCTACTCTTACTATCGCTCCTTTTGCTGTTAATCTTCGAACCAAATGACGGCCTATAAATCCAGAACCACCAAAAACAGTCACAATATAATTTTTCATTTTTTTAATCCATTAATGATAATTCATGAGAAAAAATTATGGCTATTTAATACAATTCCAAATTTTTAAAAACAACCCAAACCCGCATCAAATAATAGGAACAACAAGGAGCCAGAAAAATTTAACACCTAAAATATTGACACTAAAAACATGGGGGGTTACCAACACACAAAGTAAAATTATCTTCACACCACTCAAATATGCCCAGGTGGCGGAATTGGTAGACGCGCTGGCTTCAGGTGCCAGTGATCGCAAGATCGTGGAGGTTCAAGTCCTCTTCTGGGCACCACTCTTTATATAGCTTAATCAGTGACTTAACCTATTTGTCACTGAAACCTCAAGATTGTTAGTTCACTGTTGTTCAACTGTTGGCACACTATTGGCACAGTTAGGAATAATTATGGCTACATTCCGGAAGAGAAATAATAGATGGCAAGTTCAGATCAGGAAAACCGGTAAACCAACACTAACAAAAACATTTGTCCTTAAAACTAATGCCCAGAAATGGGCACATAAAACAGAACGAAAGCTCGATGAAGGGTTGGTTCTGCAATCTTTATCACCAAACTATGAAAACTTAAGACAAATTCTAGACAGATATAAGAATGAGATCTCGATAACCAAACGTGGA
>LWDU01042303.1_pt1 | contig 36638 bp, 33 predicted proteins | sample 727161 | NCBI WGS metagenome assembly LWDU01 (sample SAMN04566230, study PRJNA314399) | hydrothermal vent metagenome | isolation source: deep sea hydrothermal plume seawater | place: Mexico: Gulf of California, Guaymas Basin | collected 2004-07-11 | reverse complement strand
TAAAGCGCTTCTGCTGTTGCTTTAATTCGTTGCCAATCCAAGACTTGACTGCCTTGGATTGGGTGTGTTTGATTGAATTTACTGGCCTGCCTGTTCCTGCAGGTCTTCCTTCCGATGCCTCGCCCATTTGATTCGCCATGGTCGCTCCCTGTCAAATAATTACAATTTGTTCCCTATTAGATTATACCGTTGTGATTGAAGATGGAATAACCTGTCCATCTTTTAACTTAATTTAAAAGAGAACACAAGAATCCAACAGGGAAACTGTCCGCAGCGAATGTTATTGAGAGTAAAACTTTTCTCCGTTTTCTGCTTTCTCCCTCAAACTGTCAGGAACTGTGAAGCGTTCACCAAATCGGTTGCAATAATCGTCACAAGTATCGACAAATTCAGCAACGCCAACGGTATCGATGTAGGAAAATACACCACCAGCCCATGGAGGGAAACCCCAACCAAGGATGGAACCGATATCGCCATCGTCCGGAGACATGAGAACATTTTCCTCGAGACAACGGTAGGCATCGAGTGCTTGGATGGTCATTAGTCTGGTTTTGACTTCTTCAACATCCGGTTGTTCATCACGCACAGGAAAGGCATCCGCCAAACCCGGCCAAAGTCTTTTTTTGGCGCCTTCTGGATAATCGTAAAAACCCTTGCCATATTTTTTTCCCAGCCGTTCAAGCTCAACCAATTTTGCAGAGACCTTCCATCCAGAAGCCGGCTTGTAGGCATCTCCCATGTCTTCCACCGTTTGCAGATGAATTTTGTATCCGAGTTCAATGGATGTTTCGTCCTGTACTGCCAATGGCCCAACCGGATAGCCGGCCTGGCGTGCAGCATTTTCAATCAGCGCCGGTGACACGCCTTCCATCAACATTGTATTGGCTTCGTTGCAGGCGGTGCTGAAAACTCTGGAGGTGAAGAATCCCCGACTGTCGTTGACGACAATCGGCGTTTTTCGGATTTGCTGGACGTAATCCAGGGCGACGGCAAGCGCCTGGTCCGAGGTTTCTTTGCCGAGAATGATCTCCACCAGGGGCATTCTCTCCACCGGAGAGAAAAAGTGCATGCCGATAAAGCTAGTTGGCCGTGACGAGGATTCGGCAAGCCCGGTAATTGGCAGCGTTGAGGTGTTGGATGCAAAAATGGTCTCCTCGGGTATCACCGCTTCGGTTTTCTGGGTCACGTCCGCCTTGATCTCCCTGTCTTCAAAGACCGCTTCAATAATCAGATCGCATGATGCAAGATCGTTGAAATCGGTGGTAACGGTTATCCTGTCGAGGACTTCTGCAGCTGCCTCGGTGGTCATCTTGCCTTTTTTTACTCTTTTTTCGAGGAATTTTTCCGTGTACTGCTTGCCTCTGGCAGCGAGTTCCTCGGTTGAATCGATGAGTACCACGTTCATGCCAGACCGGGCACTGACCAAAGCAATACCGGATCCCATCATCCCCGCCCCGAGCATGCCCAAGGTGGTGACTTTTGTCTTCGCAAATCCTTCCGGGCGGGCACGTAGTTTGTCTGCCGATTTCTTGTTGACAAACAAGGTTCGAATCATGTTGCCTGCGACTGGTCCTGCCAGGAGTTCGGCAAAGTAGTTGGTTTCAATGCGCAGCCCTGTATCAATCGGCACCTGGCATCCTTCGTAAACGCAGGAGACAATTGAGATCGGTGCAGGGTAGTTGTGGTTTGTATTTTTCGCCACCAACGCGTTGGCGATCAAAAACGTTTGGATGGTGCCAATGCGGTTGGCATCCAAGCCGCCGGGAATTTTAAACCCTTTTTTGTCCCAGGGCTGAACCGGATCGCCGTTGTCCTTGATCCAGGCTTTGGCTGTGTCAATCAATTCTTCCTGAGAAGCCAATGCATCAACAATGCCCATTGCCTTGGCCTGGGCGGGTTTGATATGCCTGCCTTGGGTCATCAGTTCCAGGGCCGCCTGGCACCCAATCATTCTCGGCAAGCGCTGGGTACCACCGGCTCCCGGCAACAGGCCGACCTGTACTTCAGGCAGTCCGAGCACGGCATCCGGCCTATCGGCTGCCACCCGGTAATGGCAAGCGAGAGCAAGCTCCAGCCCACCACCAAGCGCGGTGCCATTGATGGCGGCTGCAAAAGGTTTGCCGCAAATCTCCATTTCCCGGTACACAGTTTTAATGCTGTCTGGCCCACCAAGAATTTTGGCCAATTCCGCAGCCCCCAATCCCCCCATTAAGGGCGCCATCGATTTGAGGTCGGCTCCGGCCATAAAATCATTTTTTGCAGAGGTTACAACAGCGCCGATAATTGCCTCGTCGCTGACAACTTTCTCGATACACTCCCGAAGATCCTGTTGCAACTCGAGGGTAATGACATTCATCGGTTTGCCTTGGACATCAAGGCTGAGGACGGCAATGCCATCATTGCCTACATTCATAGTTACTGCTTTACTCATGGTGAATTGCCTTATTTAATTATAGGAGGTCTAAACGCGTTCGACGATGGTTGCGGTGCCCATCCCGCCGCCAATACACAAATTGACCAGGCCGATGTTGAGATCACGTCGCTCCAATTCATCAACCAAAGTTCCAAGTACCATCGCCCCGGTTGCTCCCAAGGGATGCCCCATGGCAATAGCCCCGCCGTTAACGTTGATTTGCTCGTGGGGTATATCCAGTTCCTGCATGAATCTGAGGACCACAGCAGCGAAAGCTTCATTCAATTCAAACAGATCAATGTCGTCTTTCGTCATGCCGCATCGCTTGAGCACTTTTTTTGCCGAGGGCCCAGGGCCGGTGAGCATGATGGTAGGCTCGGTTCCTGTAGACGCAAACCCTACAATTTTTGCCTTGGGCTGTAAACCCAGTGCATCACCCACTTCCTTGGAACCCACGAGTACTGCGGCAGCTCCGTCAACGATGACACTGGAGTTGCCGGCGTGGTGAACGTGTTCGATGCGTTCAATTTCCGGGTACCGCTGGATGGCAATGGAATCAAAACCAAAATTCGCACCCATCTGGGCAAAAGAAGGTTTTAGTTTGGCGAGATCCTCCATCGTCGTGCCCATGCGGATTGCCTCGTCATGATCCAACAGGGTTTCGCCCAATTGGTCTTTTACCGGGACAATGGAGTTGTCAAAATAACCGCTGTCCCGTGCGTGGGAGGCCCGTTTCTGGCTTTCCACGGCATAAGCATCCACGTCTGCCCTGTTAAAACCGTGTTTCGTGGCAACCAGATCCGCACTGATGCCCTGGGGGATGAAATACGAATCATAAGCCACCTGGGGGTCGACTGCCATGGCCCCGCCGACAGAACTCATGGGGATTCTCGACATCGATTCGAGGCCGCCGCCAATGCACATGTCTGACATCCCGGCCATCACCTGGGCAGAAGCTGAATTGACTGCTTCCAGCCCTGAGGCGCAAAAACGATTCAATTGCTTGCCCGGTACAGTCTGGTCATAGCCTGCATTTATCGCCCCGATCCTGGCAGGGTTTGAGCCTTGTTCGCCCTGGGTGTGAACAACCCCTAGAACGATGTCGTCGACACGGCTGGTATCGAGATCATTTCTATCCTTGATTGCCTCAAGTACCTGGGTCACCAGCTCCACTGGGGTGACTTCGTGCAAGGATCCGTTGGGTTTGCCTCGTCCTCTTGGTGTTCTCACGTGGTCGTAAATAAATGCGTCGGTCATATTGCACCTGCTTGGTTGGTAATTTTATTATGGTGATATTACTAGAATTGACTTTTAAACGAAATGAAATGGACCATATTCTTCCCCGACAAACACAGCATTCACTGCAACAGTAACTGGATTTTCGGGTACAATTCACTTTCCATAAATTAAATGCGAGGCAAAAATGGACATCGAAAACAAGGCAATCATTATCACTGGCGCAGCCAGAGGCTTGGGTGCCGCAATGGCAAAACGCCTGGCCACACACAAATGCAAATTGGGTCTCATAGACTTAGAGCAAGAGAGCATGAATGATACCAAGGAGGCCTGTGAGGCTGTGGGAGCCAAGGTTATGACTTATGCTGCAGATGTTACCCGTGAAGAAGATGTGGTCTCTACATACAGGCAGATTGTTGCCGATCTTGGTCCGTTGCATGGAGCGATTAACAATGCCGGGATTACCCGCGACGCACTTCTGGTCAAATTCAAGGACGGGAAATTTGAGAAAAAAATGTCCCTTGAAGATTGGCAGGCAGTCATCAATGTCAATTTGACTGGGGTATTTCTCTCTGGCAGAGAAGCCGCTCAGCTGATGATAGAATCCGGCACCAAGGGGGTTATTATCAACATTTCCAGTATCGCCAGGCATGGCAATTTTGGGCAAACCAATTACTCAGCAACCAAGGCAGGTGTTCAGGCAATGGCTGTGGTCTGGGCTAAAGAGCTGTCGCGTTATGGCATCCGGGTGAATGCGATAGCACCTGGGTTTATCAACACGGAAATGGTTGCCGCGATGCCTGATAAGGTGAAAGAGAACATTGCAGCGACGATTCCTTTAAAGCGCATAGGTGAACCCGATGAAGTTGCCGAAGCAGCAGAGTTTATTTTTCAAAATGATTACTTTTCTGGACGATGCATCGACCTCGATGGTGCATCAAGGATGTAGTCAATCTTTGCACTAAATTGAGGTTTCCATGGCTAATGTTGTCGTAACAGGAAGTACCAAAGGCCTTGGCAAGGGGCTTGCCGATGCCTTTGCCCGACTGGGACACAACGTTGTTATTACCAGCAGACGGCAGGCAGACATTGCAACTGTCACCCAGGAAATTAATAAGAAATCGGAAGGCCAAATCATCGGTCAAGTCTGTGATATTTCTGATAAAAAACAAGTTGAAGCCCTGTGGGATTTGGCAAAAACTGAATTTGGCTCTGTTGATTATTGGATCAATAATGCCGGGTATGCCTCAGGCCAGAATCCAATCCACAAGATCCCGGAAAACCTCATACACAGCATGATTGACACCAATTCACTGGGAACCCTTTTCTGCTCACAAGTTGCGATAACCGGCTTCAGAAAACAAGGTTCCGGTCGCTTGTATAACGTGCTTGGGGGAAGCTTTGATGGCAAACGAATCATCAAAGGTATGGGTGTCTACAGTTCAACCAAGGCAAGCATCAATGTCCTGACAAAATACCTGGTTGCCGAAAATAAAAATACCAACATCATTGTCGGCAGCATCAGCCCTGGAATCCTGATCACTGAAAATTGGCTTAACGAACAGAAACGGCTATCCCCTGAGGCCTGGAAAAAGATCAGACCCACGATCAACATGATTGCTGATCAGGTTGAAACTGCCACACCCTGGATCGTTGATCAGATGATCGAGAATACAAAAAGTGGGAAACGCATCGCATGGCTCACACCCTGGAAAATCATCAGCAGAGTTATCCAAGCAAAATTGTTTGGCAAAAAAAGAGACCTGTTCTCGAGACACAACCCACGTTGCAGCAAGTCAAGAAGCAGTCTGGCAATACTGAACGAGCAAGGTTTGGAACCGGAAATAAGACTCTATCTTGACAATCCACCGACAGCAGGCGAATTGAAATCCATACTGGCGATGTTAAACATCCCTGCCAGAAACCTGTTAAGACGGGGAGAGTCGGAGTACAAATTGCTGAACCTGGCCGACCCAGATGTCTCAGAAATAGACATTATTAAAGCGATGACAGAGTACCCAAGGTTAATTGAGCGACCAATCGTGATCAAGGACGGCAAAGCTGTGATTGGTCGCCCACCTGAAAAAATATTAAGCCTTTTCTAGATGGGTGCGTGATAGATAGCATCACTGGAGCAGCATTTATCTCTCTACTCTTCCGGGGCTATTTCCAAGCGCATCCCATCCATGTCTTCGGTCAGATCAATCTGGCAAGTCAGGCGGGATTGGTCCTCCCTGAACGATTCCAAATCCTCGAGCAATTCAATTTCATCCTCCTCCCTCGGCAGCAGTGAAGAAGCCCATGGTTCCTCGATATAACAGTGGCAGGTGGCACAGGAACACATACCACCGCAGAGAGCCAAAACACCATTGTCCAAGTCTCTCAAGGTTTCCATTATGGGCAGCCCTACTTGGCCTTCTACTTCCAGCTCCTCGCCTTCACTATCGGTAACGTATATCGTGGTCATATCCTTGTCTGGTACACATCTGGCACATATGCTAAATAAAAATACAGAGGGGATTAGAACATAGAATCTGTTGAAATGCCACCGGCGGCAAGAGAGCAAACTACCAACATTATTGAAACAATTGACTAAGCGTTGTCCATTTGATTTTGTCGTTTCGGTATTGTTACAGCAACCACGGCTCCCGTCTCTTCATGATTCGCAATGCTAATGGTGCCCTGATGCGCCTCAACTATTTGTTTGCAAAGATAAAGTCCGAGACCAAAACCACCACTTTGCCGGCTTCTGGATTGACCGGGTCTGTAAAACGGTTCGGTAACTTTGGTCAAGTCTTCTTGGCTAAAACCAGGGCCAAAATCCCTGATCTTAATTTCGTAGGTGTCCTCCACTTGCTCGACCCTGATTTGGATGGGTTCACCTTCAGCGGGGTTGTAGCGGATCGCGTTTTCCAAAATGTTTTTAATCATGACCTCAAACAAGGTTTTATCTGCCTCAACCTGTGCTGCACGGTCCAAGGGAATGAACGCTATATTTGACTTGGACAGAAAACCACTTTTTTGAATCATCTGACCGATCATCTCACTGAGTTCAAAGAGCTCAAGCTTTAATTTCTTGTGCCCATAATTTATTGCCTCGCTGTCCAACAAATTGGCAATGATTGTTTCCATGGCATTGATTTCATTCAATAAATCTTCTTTAATTTTCGAATCTTCCAACAACTCCACTTCCAGCCTGGCGCGTGTCAGCGGCGATCTCAACTCATGGCTGACCCCCAAGTTCAATCGTTGTTTTGCTGCCAGCATTTCTTGGACATTGACAGCCAACTGGTTGATTTTCTCGGCCAGGGAACCCAGTTCATCTTTCTGTTTTACGTCGATCCGGTATTCCAAATGTCCCTGACCAATCTGATTGGCTCCTTCTTCGATCAATTTGATGGGCCTGAAAATTCTTTGGACCAGTACATAACAAATCAAAAGAATCAGCAGTGTGATGGCAATAATTGCTTCAACGATGTAGGTTCGCTGGACCGCTACTGACATTTTTGGGGTCACCAAAAAAATAGTGTAGTCACCATACGGGATTTTGGCATAGGTTCTATTTTTGTATCGGGCAGCCTCCACTCCCTCACGCGAAGGCGCTTTTCCTTCGGCAATATCAGCCTTGATTTTAGCAACGTTCAAAGTGCTCAATTCAAAGTTAATCGCATCGGTGATAATAAATTGAGGCGAAGAGGTCCAGGCCAAATCTTTGCCCACTATTTTCATGTCAAAGGGCATTTGACCGACAACCTCTTCTGCTTTGCCTGTGTTGGGTGGGTATTGGATGTCCTCCAACATGTAATCGTAGTAACTGGTTTGGTAGTAACCGATCGTTTCTCTCAGTTCGTCTGCACCAATCAAATACCGTATGCCAACCGTGAGCCCGTAGAGGTAGGCTACCGCGGTTACGAAAAAAACCAGGGTTACTTTTACAGACAGCGACTGGAAGGGTTTTTTCATGCTTCCAACGTCGGTTTATCCCCGGGTAGAAACATGTAACCTTTACCCCATATAGTTTTTATAAATTTTGGTTCTTTGGGATTGGCTTCTATCTTGTGTCGCAATCTGCTGATCAAAATGTCGATTGATCGAGAAAAGATCTTGGCTTCAATGCCCCTGAGGTGTTTGAGAATGTCATCTCGTGAAAACAATGTGCTTGGGCTTGCGAGCAGCAGCTCCAGCAACTCAAACTCCATGTTGGTCAGACTCAATATTTGTCCATCCATGCTGATCTCTCTGCGGATCGTGTTAACCGCAAATACGTCTTGCCAGTAATGCTCCTCACCCTGATCGGTGACTCGTCTGAAGAGGCTGTGAATTCGAGCAACCAATTCTCTTGGTTCGAACGGTTTGGCGATATAGTCATCTGCACCCATGTCCAAGCCTTTGATCCGGTCAAATGATTCGCCTCTGGCACTGAGCATAATGATGGGGATTTTATGCTTCTTTCTGATGCCTGAGCATACCTCGAATCCATCCATCTTTGGCATCATTACATCCAAGATAACCAAGTCCGGCTGATGCTCTGCAATCAGTTCAAGGGCGCGGGTTGGTTCCGTTGTGGAATTTAGCTCGATCTCAAATTTTGTTAAGTAATTGCCCAGTAAATTGGCCAATTTGGCATCGTCATCAATGAGTAGGGCTTTGAGCATAGCAATTTAAGACCGGTCCCATCTGTTGGCAACGGACTTTATTTGATCCACCCCAATCCGTAAATCCAGCATCCGGCTTGCTTCTTCCTCACCAAAAACTTCCACAGGTAAAATGTTCATGGGATCGTATCTGTAGCCCAATTCTCTAACTTTCAAGTCGTATTCTTGTTGCGCTGCACGTTCAGACAAGGGCACCGTCTCCGCTTCATCCAACCATTGAAACCAACGGTTGATAAACGTTTCTAAATAGCGTGCACAATGGTCTATGTTTTCATCGTTCAGTTCTGCGTGTGAGCTCACGCAAACTGGTGACATTAAAGACCTCAGATAGGTGCCGTGGCTGACAAAGCGTGTCCAATTCGGTTGTGCCCGAAATTCCAGGAAATCTTTGTTGACTGGTTCGTAGTATTTCATTAAATAATCAGGGTTTGTCCTCAGATCCATCCGAGGTGTGTATTCTGCATAAAAATAGAGAAAAGGAATGGTGCCGAAGATCACCGCTAAATGTGGCACCCTGGTTTCCTGACCAAGGAAAACGGTTGCATTGATGTCGAGGATACTTCTTTGACGGTTGCCAAGCCATGAATGCACCAGCCAATCAACTTCTTCCCCGCTGTAGGCGGTAAAGGAGCCCTCCAATTGTCCATGCTTTGGGTGTTCCTCAGAAACAAAGTAATCTCTGCCTGCACAAGAAGGGTGTTTTTCCACAGAAAAACGCTCTTTCACTCGCTCGATGATGCCCGTTTGAATACCCCAGCAACGCTCCCACGCATGGCTCACATCAACGTTTGGATTTTCACTGAGAAATTCCATTATGGTTTTGGTTTCTTTATTCTGGCTCACTTCTATTTCTCCTTGTCTAATAGAACCAACAGTATTCCATCAACAAACCGATAGATCTAGTCTATTGGTGACTATATAATCGTTTTGTCAACTTACCAAAGAAATACGACCCAAAATAATGCCATCACTGACCATAAATGATCATGAAATGTATTACGAAATTCATGGGCATGGTGATCCAGTTGTTTGCATGGGTGGTTGGGGCACATACTGTCACGGCAAGGAAACATTACTGGCACGAGGACTGACCGACGAGTACCAAGTGCTGGTCTTTGATTACAGAGGCATAGGAGATTCAAGTGATAACTTGAATGTTGAGCCGACCATGGCTATGCACGCCAATGATCTTATCGCTTTGCTTGATCATTTACAGTGGCAGAATGTACACATGATAGGCCTTATTGGCATGGGCTGTTGTGTAGCACAGGAACTCGCCATCCACAGACCTGATCTTGTTAGAAGCATGGTCAATATGGGTGCTTGGGCCTATTGCGATTCATACCTTTGTGACCAATTGAAACTTTTTAGGGACGTACATCGCGATTCAGGTTTTTTTGCCTTTCAGAAATTTGTCAGCATGTACTCGTTCCTTCCAGAGTACTACAGAAAAAATCGTGATCGGTTACTTGGACCTGATGGGGGATGGAAGGAATTGAATAACAATTATCCAACCCATGAAAGACTAGTTGAAGCTTGCCTTAATCATGATGTCCGGGGCAGACTTGAACAAATCGAGGCGCCCTGTTTAATTATCCATGCTGCAAAAGATCTGGTGACAGGCCCAAGAACGACCCTTCTGCTGGAACAACAACTGCCCAACGCCCAAGGTGTAATGATGGAGGAAGTGGCACATGTCGTTGCTGGGAGAGAGCAAAAAATAGCATTCTGCAAAATACTTTTCAGTTTTTTACACCAACATTAATACAGATTAAATACTCTTTAAACACCAGCAACCAGTTACCAAAAACCAGTGAACAAGGTCTTGAAGACGGATGGATGGAAGGTCATTCGATTCTGCGAGGAAGAGATCAATACCAATCTAGACCAATGCATTGCTGTAATCAAAAAACACCTCGAGAACTGAGAAGGTAGTTGATTGGGAGATAAGGAATGTTTTGATTGTATAAGACCAACAAAATATTCATAATGATGGCCCGTTAAGCCCAATTGCATCAACACCGGGAAAATGGAATATCAAATATGCGTCGTGGATCGAAAATAGAACTAAAAAATGGGCATCTCATAGTCCCCAACAACCCAACAATACCCTTCATCGAAGGCGATGGCACTGGACCCGATATTTGGCGATCCGCAGTCAGGGTTTTGGACGCTGCAGTAGAGAAAGCTTACCAAGGTGAACGAAAGATCCAGTGGCTTGAAGTCTACGCCGGCCAGAAAGCTTTTGATCAATTCAACAATTGGCTTCCAGACGAAACCATACAAACTTGCCGAGAATTCCTGGTCTCAATCAAAGGACCACTGACAACGCCAATCGGTGGAGGGATAAGGTCGTTGAATGTTGCGTTGCGGCAAGCACTCGATCTTTACGTATGCCTTAGACCGGTAAGATGGTTCGAAGGGGTTCCATCGCCTGTCCGCAAGCCAGAAAATGTGGACATGGTTATTTTCAGAGAAAATACCGAAGATATTTACGCTGGCATAGAATTTGAACAGGGCAGTGATTCGAACAAAAAATTTCTGCAATTATTTAAGGAATCTTTCCCTGATGATTTCCGCAAAATCAGGTTTCCAGAGTCATCTGGAATCGGCATTAAACCTATCTCACGAGAGGGATCAGAAAGACTGTTGCGTTCCGCATTCGACTACGCCATAAAAAATCACCGTAAAAGCGTTACCTTGGTGCACAAAGGCAACATTATGAAATTTACCGAAGGTGCTTTTAGGGCCTGGGGTTACGCATTGGCAGAAAGGGAGTATGGAAATCATGTCTATACCTGGGATCAATGGGAGCAGACCAAAGTTAAACGGGGAGAAGAAGCTGCAAATCAGGAACAAAGGGATGCAATCGGTAACGGTGCCATCCTCGTTAAAGACGCCATCGCTGACATAACGCTGCAACAGATTCTTACCAGACCCGCTGAATTTGATGTGATTGCAACAATGAATCTGAATGGAGATTACCTCTCCGATGCTTTGGCTGCCCAAATTGGCGGCATTGGCATTGCACCAGGTGGCAACATCAACAACATTACAGGCCATGCCATTTTTGAAGCCACCCATGGCACAGCACCAAAATATGCGAATCAAGACAAAGTGAACCCGGGCTCTGTCATTCTCTCTGGAGAAATGATGCTGAGATACCTTGATTGGGTTGAAGCTGCCGATTTAATAGTAAAAGCCATGGACGAATCCATTCGTCAAAAAACCGTCACCTATGATTTTGCCAGACTCATGGAAAATGTTTCACCGGTAAAATGCAGTGAATTTGGAGACGCCTTAATTAAGAATATGTAAGCCGTTACAGGCTGATGACGGCCTGCCCCTTGGCCAGAGCCAAAGGTCCGCTTCGAGCGATTGCTATCACCTCTGTCGCCTTTTCTACGGCTTTCAAAAAATCATTGTTGGAGTCGTAATCAGACATAATCTCAAGAATGATAAAACCGTCTACTTCGCTTATAATTTTGCCTTCTTGTTCATCAACGAATGCCAGCAGCGCATCTCTTTTTCGATCTTCAAGCCTGATTTTGATCATCATTAACTCACGTTCCACGTGATCGAGCAAAGTTATGTCCAGAACTTCAACAACGTCGATTAATTTATAGAGTTGTTTGGCGATTTGTTCGATCACAGCATCCTCACCTTCAGTTACCAGGGTTAATCTGGATACCATAGGGTCCTGAGTGGGCGCTACACTCAGAGATTCAATGTTGTAACCCCGGGTTGAAAACATGGAGGCAACGCGTGACAGCGCACCGGTCTCGTTCTGAAGCAATATTGCAATGGTGTGTCTCATTGTTCCTATTCTATATGTTTTATAAAAGACTGAACATACTACTCCGACGATTGAAAGTTTTGCAATTTGTTACTTAAAATAGATGGTTTATAGTATTGTATTTGGCTGCGTTACTTTAAAGGAAACGGTGAAGACAGATAAAATGGCAACACCTACAAAAATAGAGGGTTCGGCGATGATTGTCCGTGTTCTTGCTGAACAGGGAGTCAAGATCATTTTTGGCTACAGTGGTGGGGCAATTCTGCCAACCTACGATGCGGTTTTCAGATACAACTCGGAAAACCAAATAAACGGAAAAGACCCAATGCCGCTGATTGTTCCAGCCAATGAACAAGGAGCTGGATTTATGGCCGCGGGCTACGCCAGAGCAACCGGTAAACCGGGGGTGGTATTGGTAACTTCCGGACCGGGGGCAACAAACACAGTCACCCCCGTCAGGGATGCGATGGCCGATTCGATTCCCCTGGTTGTTATTTGTGGCCAGGTAGCTCGGGCTTCCATTGGCACGGATGCCTTTCAGGAAGCACCAATCACCAGTGTCATGGGCTCTGTTGCCAAGCATGTCTTTCTGGTAACTGAATCAGAAAAACTGGAAGCCACAGTCCGAGCTGCCTTTGAAATTGCTGCATCTGGAAGGCCAGGCCCGGTGGTGGTTGATGTACCAAAAGACATCCAAAATTCAATGGTCATCCCCGACCAGGATTCAAGAATAAACATAGCAGCCTACCGGGGAAGACTGAGCCAAATTCAAGAAAGAGAATTGAATGATGCTGAATGCAAAAAATTCTTTACTTATTTGAGCCAATCGGAACGTCCATTGCTCTATGTTGGAGGTGGAGTCATAGCTGGAGAAGCATCGGAATCCTTACGGGGGTTTGCAGAAAAATTCCAAATACCGATTGCGACAACACTCATGGGCATTGGGGCAATTGGCACTCAATCGGTCTTGTCATTGAAGATGCTCGGCATGCATGGAACCGCCTATGCAAATTACGCTGTTGAGGATTGTGATTTCGTCATCGCAGTGGGTGCAAGATTCGATGACCGAGTGGCTGCGATGCCCAAAAAATTTGCTCCGAAGGCGAAAGCAGTAGCCCATTTTGATATTGATCCATCAGAGATAGGCAAAGTTAAAAACGTCGATTGGTTTTACATTGGAATTCTCAACAAAGCCATAGCCAAACTTTCAGATTATTCTGATCAAAATAATCTTGCCTTCAACTTTTCAAATTGGTTAGACGAAACACAAGAACTGAAAATAAAGCATGCTCTAAATTACGACAGGGAATCAAATCTTATCCAACCCCAGATGGTCTTGGAGGAAATCAACAAATTGACCAAAGGTAAGGCAATTGTCTCCACGGGTGTAGGCCAACATCAAATGTGGGCTGCTCAATACTTTGACTTCAATCAACCAAGACAATGGCTGACTTCCGGCAGCATGGGCACCATGGGATTTGGGTTGCCTGCGGCCATAGGCGCGCAATTTGCAAAGCCTGAATCAATGGTCATCGATGTTGATGGGGATGGCAGCATCCGAATGAATCTGGGGGAACTGGAAACCGTTATGGCTTATGACTTGCCGGTGAAAATTCTCCTGCTCAACAATGCCGGAGATGGAATGGTGAAACAATGGCAAAAACTCTACTATGGGGCAAGATTTTCCGGAAGTGACAAAACCCTCCGCCAAAAAGATTTTGTCATGTGTGCCAAGTCTGACGGTTTTCAGTACGCAGAACAGTTAACGGAAAAGAAAGACGTTGTAAAGACGATAAAACAGTTCATTGAGTTTCCCAAGGCTGCTTTCCTGGAAGTGGTGATTGATCCGGATGCCATGGTTTACCCGATGGTTGGGCCTGGAATGGCTTACGATCAAATGGTCACCGGGGAATTCATAAGCAGTCGAGATACCGACCAAGAGATCGATGAAATTGATCCAAATGCAATGTTTTAACTTGGCGGTTGTTCACCCATGGCATCTATGCCGTAGGTTTCCCCAGATTGGGTGTAGAGAACTTTTTTCCTAAAAAATCTGAGCATTCCCATGTGGCCCATTCTGGATGCACCGATTCCAGAGTCTTTAAACCAATTTTTTTCACCATCAAAAACATAGGTTGTTACCCCGCAATCTTGAATACTAACTGCGCCGGCATCCAACTGCCTTGCAATCCTCTCACCTTCAACTCTATCTCCAGCCAAAACTCCTGCTGACAAACCGTATCGGGTATCATTCGCCAACTGAATGGCCTCATTGACATCCGTATACGTCATGATTGGAATAATCGGGCCAAACGTTTCATCGGTCATCACCAACATCGAGTGGTCGGCATTTTTCACGACTGTTGGCAGTATCCATTTCCCCCCACCGTGCTGTTCAATCACACCACCGCACAGAATCTCTGCCCCTTTCTCCTCAGCATCTCGCAGGTGCGCCTGAATAATATCAGCCTGCTTATCAAAAATAAGAGGCCCGATGTGGCCTTCGTGTATGTTGGGGTAGTTGATTTCAACTTGCTTTGACAATTGAACCAACTCCGAGGTAAATGCTTCAGCAATGGCGGAATGAATATAGACCCTTTCTATGGATTGACAGGCTTGACCTGTGGCTTGCACAGATGCTCTTAAGACAATTTTAGCGCTGTCTTTTGGATCTGCATTTTCAGTAATGATAACCGGGTCTTTGCCTCCGAGTTCAGCATAGATGGGAATGAAATTTTTGGCACCACTCTGATAAACAATTTTCCCGGTTTTAATACTGCCTGTAAAACACAGGGCATCGACATGCTTGATTAAATCTTGTCCGGTTTGGCCATCCCCTTGAATGAACCTGCAAACCGCGTTCAACGCCGGCACCTGCTCAAGAGTTTTTTGCAAAGGTCCTATAAACCTCGGGGTAATTTCGCTTGGTTTGACGACGACCGCTGATCCGGCCATTAAAGCAGGTATCAAATCAATCAAGGTGATGAGAAAAGGAAAATTCCAGGGACCAATAACACCCACTACTTCAAAGGGTACCAGCTGTTGCTTGTAGGTAACGGTTGGGGCAGATGACTGCCTGGCAATTTGCTCTGCGAACACTTCCTCGCCAATTTGCAACCAGTCTTGGATCATTGTTGACAATCCTGCAAGTTCAATGGTGGCTATAAAATACCGCCCGGTATCTGTAATTAGTGCTTGCAGAAGTTCTTTATTGGACGCAACAGCATCAGCCCAGTCTGACAGTACACCTGCTCGTTGTTGTACAGACATATCAGCCCAACCTAGCTGCCCCTCTCTCAGGTCAGCGACAATGGATGCAATTTGGGTCTCGCTGGTTACCTCAAAGGAGTAATCCATCTCACCTGTTCTCGGGTTCCTGGCCTGTAAGGTCCTGTTTGTTTGATTTGAACTATTCATTGATTAAGCCCGATCCTTTTAGCAATCTTTTAAAAAACCAAGACTACGATTAAAACAGGCTTTCATCAATAACTATTTTATGAGTCTCTGATGCTCGGAAACATCGATGTTACCCCCACTAAAGACAACCACTACGCTTTTTCCGCTGGGAGTAAAGCGACCCTTAAGAATCAGAGCCAATCCCACGGCTCCACTGGGCTCGAGAATGATGCCCAATTCGTGATAAGCATATTTCATTGCCGCAATGACATCGTTATCATCAACGGTGAAGATTTCATTGATTTGTTGTTGATTGATTGGAAACGTCAGTTCACCAGGGGTTTCTACCATCAGAGCATCACAAATCGATGTATTCTTGATATCAATTTTTTGTCTGCTGCCCGCAGAGATCGATTTTTGTGTGTCGTTAAAAAACTCAGGTTCTACCCCATAAATCCGGCTTTTGGGTGCGAGGTTTTTCAACGCTATACCGGATCCTGCTATCAGCCCACCACCACCAATGGGACAGATGTAATCAGCAATGGATAAGTCCATCAAGGCCATCTGTTGCACTGCCTCCATGGCAACAGTGCTCTGTCCAGCAATAATATCTACGTGATTGTAAGGTGGGACCAAGAAGGCATTGTTCTTGTTTGCGTGTTCAGTGGCAATTTGCTCTCGATCCTCTTCATAGCGGTCGTAGGTAATAATGTTTGCCCCAAAATTCCTGGTGCCGTTAATCTTTGCCTTCGGTGCATCGCTTGGCATGACTATGGTGGTGGACAAACCCAAAAGAGAGCCTGCCATTGCAACCCCCTGTGCGTGATTGCCAGACGAATAAGCAACAACATCCTGGGGGCCATGGTCCATTAAATGCTGATGCATGCAGTAGTAAGCCCCCCTAATTTTAAAAGACCCTGTGTGTTGCTCAGACTCGGCTTTAAAAAAAACATCAACACCCAAAGATTGATTCAGTTTGTTTGAAGAGAGCAACGGCGTCTCTCTAACAATGCCTCTTAGAACTGTGTTTGCATCAAGGATTTTTTCTAAAGCAATCAAGTTAATTGTTGTATAAAATTTAGACTACAATTTCAATTAATTAATGAGTTAAATGATATGGAAACCTACGTTGTAACAATATATGCACAATTTGAACACGCAAATGAAGTGGCCGATTATTATACAGGCCTACAACCCCTCTACGAAGCGGCAGAGGGTTTTATCGGCAGAAAAGTTTATCGCGCCAAAACGGGAGCTATGGTAAAAGCGGTTATGGCTACCTACTCCAAAGAGGAACTTTCCGGAAATCCTGAAGAAGCTCATGCCCAAGGAGAACACTTTGTAATGATTGAAGAATGGGAATCAATTCAACATCGGATCAATTTTGGCAGAGGTTTAAGCAAGGAGCATCACATGAAAGTCATACCATTTATACTTCCTGAACATTCGCATGAATTTTACTCCGAGCTATAAGTAATTTCTCAAAGGACCGCCCAGGGAAGACCTCAAGAAATCATATTGTCTATTTTCTTCGCGCAGATAAAATCATTCTCAGACAAGCCACCGATCGAGTGTGTTGAATACTTCACTCGACAAGAGCCATACTTCACAACAAGATCGGGATGGTGGTCTTCTGCCTCTGCTATCCAAGCAACTGCATTCACAAAGGAAATGGTTTTAGCGTAGTTGGAAAACTTGAACTCCCTCTCAATATACGCCGTATCATCAGAAATATTCCAAGCAGGGTCAATAGCTTGAGATATTTGTTTGGCTGCTGCCATATCCAACGGCTCCACCCCGCCCTCGCACGGCACGCAATGTTTCTTGTCAAGGCCATCAATGGTCATTCTTTTTTCTCCTGATCTTGCAGTTTATAAATGAGGCAATGCGACAAATGTCCCGCCATTTTGCTCGGATAGTTTTCTCATGAGATGGGCAAATTTAGCTCCATTTGCGGTTCCTATTTGTGTTGGAAACCCAATCCCGTGAATACGCACCAATCTATTTCCAAACCGGTCTGCTTTGTTAATCCTGGCAACGTATCTGCAAACCGCTTCGACGGAACCTCTGGGGAAATCGTCGCCAAAAACATAGATACTGATTTGTTTATCGCGGTCATAAAAGGTGTTGATTGCCTCTGTGATCCCCTCAACAGGACTGGAATCACTGTAGGGATTCCAATATTGCAGCCGGCTGGTGATGTTTTTCCTGATCGATGGGGAATCTGGTATCCATCTGCCAGCATAACTAGAAAACATATATTCCCCTTCATCATTGAGCACTTGAATGCCTTTCAATTTTGGGTAAACAGCTAGGGTTTCGGTTATTTTCTGAATCACAAGATTCCAGGGGCCCTGGGTCATGCTGCCAGAAGTATCAATTACAAAAATAATGTATTCGCTATCTACCGGTATCCCGCCAACAGTGGTTTCATCTTTTGGCCTGTAATCTTTGAGCAATCTTCTCATTATTTCAGTCATGGACTGTTTTGCAGAAAGCAATCCACTCATTTCAGCCGTTTTTTCATCGGCCAGTGCTTTTGAGGCTGTAAATTCGCCTTGCAACTCTGAGAGATCGCCAGTCAGCCGGTTTTTTTGCTCATCATTTTCCGACAGCTGTTCCCTTACCTCGGTCAATGTTTGGTTAAGAACAGTTGACTCACCCTGGATAAGGTTCAACTCTTGTTCGAGTGTAACTATAAGTTTTTGGAGTTCCTCTTGACTTTTTTGGATGGTGACCGGCTCGTATATCTTGGTGATAACAAGCAAAAGAATAACAGCACCAAAACCACAACATACCACATCAAGAAATGAGAGGTTAAAGGTCTCCATGTCCCGTCGCTTTCTCATTATGGCCAATCCCGAGATGGTGCCATAAAACTGCCGTTTGACTGAAATGCAAGTCTCCAAAATGCCTCTGCCGCAAACGGATCGCCATCCATCGGAAACAACAGGACATTGACAGGTATAGGTGGTAATTCACGCAGTGCCTGAGCAAAATATTTTGCCCGTTGTTCCGGTTTCACCATGGTTTCCCGTGAAGGTATTCGTCTTCCTTGTGTGGGCAGACCGTCGGTGAGTAAAAAAATATTATCGGGTGCAGGATCCAGCTGTTGGATGGCTTCAAATGCATTAATTAAGCTGGTTCCTTTTTGCGGAACACTGCCTCGCAAATTGTTGACAGCTGTTCGGATTGTAGAACCATCAGTGACTTCAAGCCAGGTGCCGTCGGTTTCTTCAACAACACTTTGGGCTGTTTCATTAAAGGTATAAATTTGAAATTTTGTCCCTTCTGTCAATCGAGTCGCCAGCCAGTCAACACTGTTAACGGTGTGTCTCCACTTCGGAGCCTTGACTTTCTGTTCATCCTTCATATTTCTATAACGAATGACATTGACGTAGGTTCGTCCGAGCATGCTGGATGAAGCATCGACCAGTATCAGGACATGGCTGCCGCCCATTCTCAGTTCAGTTACATACTGTCTATTACCTTCGCCAACGTATTCTCTGAGTAATTTCCCCGGTTGTGTTTTTGCCAATTCGGACTGTGCCGTCATCCTTTTGTTGGCTTCCTCCAGTTGTTGCACGTCCGATTGGAGTTGTTCAATGCTACCGGTTGCTGCCAAAGTTTGATTCTTATGTTCGGCAACCTCTTCAATCAGTTTCTCTATGGTCTCAAGAAGGAGTTGCACGTTCCCCTTGATGACCACGTCTTCCTGTTCGGTCTTGTCAATTGCATTATTGATCCTGACCATTCTTTTTTGTTCATCAAAAATTTCTTCCTCTAAGAATTCTGTTTCGTTTTGCAAGGTTTCGCTGGCTTGCAGACTTCTGACTTTCACTTGGGCGTTGATGATCATAAAGAACAAAATGACCGCCCCGAAGCCGCAGCAAATAACATCAAGAAAAGACAAATTAAAAACGTTGAACTGTCGTCTCCGTCTAGCCACGAGAATCCCCACTTATGAACATTCGTTGTTCAGAAAATTGTTTGACTGGAAGCATGATAATTTTTACGAAATAAGTCATGGAATCGGTTGAAAACATGCAAATAAAACTCGACCCTACTCTCCCTTAAGGTGAGTAATTAGATTCTGGTCACAGTAATTTTCAGTCTCAAAAATCTGTCTCTCCTGCAACAGTTGCAATTGATGTACTAAAAACATGATCACAATGCTGATCAGTAGGGCGATGAATGTTGAATTAAAGGCAATACCTAGATTTTGGGTAACCCCGCTGATGTCGCCATCGGCAGCGCGATGGGCCAGAGACAATGCAGCCCCGATACCCCGAACTGTGCCGATAAACCCAATTGAGGGAATCGCCCAAGCAATGTAACGGATCATGGAAAGCTCTGACTCCAGCCGGTCTGCTTCTGATTCAACCATTGTGTGTGCGGAAGTCGCTACATCTTGCACATTTCCAGTTGTTGCAAAACGATTCAAAGCGTTGATCAAGATCCTTGGTAGCAACAGGCTCTGCTTGCTTTCAGCTAGATTGTCCAATTGCCGCAAATACCCCGAGGTGTCTTCTGGAGTGATTCTCATACCCTGCTGGAGGGGAATAAGATCTTCTTGCAGCAGTTTCCTTTCATTGACTGCCACTTTTGCTTTCATGGTCATGATTGCAAATGCCCACAACATCAAGATAAAGCAGGCTTCTTGTTCAAAATCCTTAATGATCACGTACAAAGATCGCTCCGGGACATAGTTGATGTCCTCAGCAATCATGGCTTGCTGTTCTTGGATAACAGCCTGTGCCTCTGGGCGAACAACCGAAACAAAAAATGCGTGCACCAAAATGATGGAGAGAAGCAATGCCAATCCTTGATAAATGAATTCCTTTGAAAGATTTTTACTATTCATATTAATTCTCTATAGGTATTTAAATATCCGATGGAAAACTGACGGCTATATCTGCGGAAAGCGATTCTGAAGGAACAAATTCCTCCAGCACCTCATCCTCTTCAAATGCAGCCTGTATTCGAGCCAGCTCCTCCTCAATTTCCTGATCACTGAGGGCAGCAGCATCGATTTGGGATGAATTATTCTCCTGATCTTGCAGCCACAACTCTGAAGGGTCTTGATCTGGGCTTGCAAAACCCGGCATCACCACCAATCCGATGATCATGAGAAATACTGTAAGCAGTGTTAGGCTGAATCTGATAGTCATGGCTTTATTCATCAATGTTACTGGTATCAGTATACCTCGCAATTCTAAATCCGACATCCAACCTACCCAGGGTGCCATAATCACGGTAAGTGAATCGAAGTGAACTGATGCTGGAGTGTCTCCAACTCGACCCACGAATTACTCTAACAGTCCCTTCTCCGGGACCCCGGGGATCCAACTCAACTTGATTGAGATTTGTTGGGTAGACTGCGTAATAATCGTTTACCCACTCAGCCACATTACCGCCTAAATCATAAATGCCCAGTGGACTGGGGTTAAATTTCTCAGCCGGTGAAGTGACCGGATAACCGTCCCAATAATCGGTCAAAACATTTGGGATCAACCCTTCGCCTGACTCGTCTGCATAATTGCCTGAGTCTGTTGCAACAGGCATGCTTGCTCCCCATGGATACCTCTGTTTGCCAGCCCCACCATTGAACCTAGCTAGCCACTCCCACTCAGCTTCGGTGAGGAGCCGGTAACCATTGGTAACGGGTTGAATGAGTTGATATTGACCGTTGATTTTTTCATACGCAAGCTCTAAAGATTCCCTGTAACTGAGTTTTTGGCAAAAATCCACAGCATCTTCCCACGTCAGCATAACTGCAGGATGGAGCCCATTTGATAATTCTCTAAAAGTTTCTGCTCCAGAGGTATGCCTGGGCTTGAATTGTCTGAATTCCTTGTTAATAATCTCACGAACTCCGACGTAAAACGGTCGGGTAATCCGGATCAAACGTTCGGTTTCATTGGCACGTCGGCCCTGATCTTTTCTTGGGGCACCCATCACGAAAGTTCCTGGGGAAACCAGCCTCATCAGCAAACCTTGAGTAGTTTTAATGGTTGTTGGCATTGCAGCCAAAACTGCTTCCTCCGGTGTCATCAAGCGTATTTTTAGATTTTGCTCATACCCAGGTGTTGGCTGGATACTTATTTCCTGGGTTACGTATCCTTCTTTTTGGACGCTCAAGGTTTGTGCTTTGGCCAACAATTCTATTGTTGATGGAATTTTTGCAACTTGTTTTCCATCGGCAAGGATGCTTGCACCCTCTGTCCCAGTCACCCTAATGAAACCCTTCAATGGCTTAAGGTTTATTGCGAATTCCAGGAAATCCTTTGCTCCGGATGCTTGCATCTCTTCTCTGGTTTGCAAAACGATTTCTTCAGTTAGGGATTGATAGCCTGGTTTGGAGACTTCCACAACATGCGCCTTGAGTGGCGGTAATTCCACCATCACTGGTGACAAGCCCTGATAGATTGAATTGATATTTACTGCCGCACCGTTTGGATTGGTAGTAACTTTTAATTTACTGTCCAATCTGGATAATTCAATTGAATCCAGAGACTGCGCTTGGCTTGCTTTGACAATTAACGATTGTTCAAATGGCTTGTAGCCAGATTTGTTCAGCATCATTGTATGCTCACCTTCTAGAACCTCGAAAGTGTTTGGGCTGATGCCTGAAAGTTCCCCGTCAATCAAGATATTCGCTCCGGTCGGAGAAGACTGAACTGAAATCTCTGCCCATGCCGGTGTCAGAACAACCTCGATCTCTTGAGTAAGCTCCATGCCTTCGATCTGGATGTCCTGCTCAACAGCGAAGTATCTGTCCGCAGTAATTTTTACGGTGTGCGGACCTGCAGCAATGATAAAACCCCCTGCCAAAGTTGGTTTCACCACATCACCATCCACCGAAACAATCGAATCGATTATAGGCAAAGTGTTAATAATCAATTCACCGGGAAGTTTTTCTAAGCCAAAAGCGACTTCCTGACTTGAATCTTCATTAATGGCAATGATGGCAGACAATGGATAATAACCCGGATGTGAAACATCCAATTGATAATCGCCCTGTCGCAACAAATAGCGACCTCCTATTTTGAGGTGTGGAAAATAACCGCCAATGATGCTGACTTCCGACTCAAAAGGCTGAAGTTTTATAAGAATTGCATTTGCGGTAAAGAGGTAAAAAAGAAAGTATGCCAAACCCAGGATGAAAGTTGCACTGCTGAACTTGAAAATCTTGCTTCCAAAGATAGTTGATCCGGCAGTTTTTTGCTGAAACTGTGTGGGCTGCAATGAATCCTCATTCGAGGAGACAGTCAATGTCAGTTGATTAACCCCGTCAAGCTCAAAAGAAATTGATTTATCTGCAATATCAATCCGGTCATTGTTACGGATCCAATGGTTGCCTGTGAGCAACCGACCATTGATCAAAACCTCTGGTTTCTCGCTAACAACTTGGATGAAAGGACGCCCATCCAGAAAGTCAAGGAGAACCACAACGCCGATTGATAGTGGCCCCAGAATACGGATATCTGCATTTAGGTCTGTGCCTATCCTAACGGGAAGATTGTCAGACTCAAAAGGTTGGTAATCTTCCCCTTGGCGGATTGAAATCTGACTCATATCGGTTCCTTGCATTCCACTCGAATGACTTGGTTTGTTGCCCTCCCAGATACTTTAAACCTTAATTGAAAATCCCGATAGCCTGATCTTGAACCCGTAGCTATGTAAACCCCTGGCCGTAAGGAAACAACAGTTTGCTTGAATACGCCTAAACTCCCAATTTTATAAATAACCACTTCCGTCATTTCATCTGAAAATATTGTGACAGGAACAGGGGTTGCAGCGATGGAAAGGATTTGCCTGAGGTCAGCGATTTGTTTTTCCAAAGAGGGTCCTTTGTTAACAATGCTATCGGCTTTCGCCAAAAACTGAACGGCTTGATTGAATAGTTTGTCGTCGTTTAATTTGTCAGCTACGTTGGCAAAGTAAATGAGGTTGTTTTCAAGCTCAATCCTTTGATTCACTCTAATTAGATTCTCCTGAATTTCTGAGATATTTGGATCCAGTTTCAAGATGCTTGTGTACAATTCTTGGGCACTGGCCCACCTTTCGTTGACCTCTGCACTTAATGCTTTGTATTTCAGTGTTTTAATTTTCGCCATATTCTCCCGAAGACCCAATTCCTCAATTGCCTGAGCAACTTGCTCTGATCTGGGCTGTATTGCCGATGCTTGCTCAAAGGCAATACGAGCCTCATCGAACTTACCTTCTTTGATAAGTTGATAGCCTGATGAGAGAAGTCCCTGGTATTGTTCTGCGTCGAATGCCTTTGTGCTTCTTACCAATCCACTGAGAGCTTCCAGCCACTCAGAATCGATAGCCAATGCATTCGCAAAGGATTGCATAGCTTCTTGCCATTTTCCTTCAGCTTCAAAATTTAGGCCCAGAGTGGTGGACTCCAAAACTTTATCGAGTTTGAAAGCACGTTCCAGCCCTTGCTTGGCTTCTTGGTTGGTACCATCGATAGCAAGAGCAATTTCAAAATTTGCAACGGCCTCGTCTTTGTTTCCATCCAAAATTGCGTTCAGGCCTTGGTTAAGCGCTTCTTCCAAACGAACGGGTACACTGACTTCCATATTGGCCAAAATCTGCATTGCCTCCCGGTACTTTATTGCTGCCAAATCATATTGAGCTGATTGATAGCCATCATCCCCATCTTGCTGCAAAAGAAGAACCTGTGACCACTGATCTCCTCCCCAAAATTGAATGCCATAGAGCTTCAATTCATCAATTTTAATCAATAGTTCTGCAAACAGGGCTTGGGCAATGGGTTTTTGTGCCAACACAGAGCGGTCAATTTGCGTTGTTACGGTGTTGTCTTCTTCAACAGTTGCAACTTTGTCCCGGGTTTCATCGATCATGGATGGAAGGACAAAGACGACAATTATCAAAATTGCCAATAGTATACCCAGCAATGAATAGGCGAGAGTCTTGCTGACTCGAGTTCTATTCCCTTTTTCGAGGTTCAGCTGTTGAATGGTCTTAACCGATGGCTCATCGGGATTGGATTTCAAATCCGGTTTGATTTCTGAGCCGTTTTCAGAGGTCTTGTGATCCATGGAAATTGATTTTAACCCTGCGGGTCAGAATTTTCAGAGATATTAAATCCAGTTTCTTCGGTGTAGATTTGTTTTAACAGTTTCCGCCATTCGAGAAATTTTTCTTTCGCAGTACCTGTCAACCTCAGCGTCTGGCCTTCAATTTCTATAATCAGGGGTTTTGCTTGGGTATCAAACGAAGTTCCTAATTCTTTCAAAGATTCTTTGTGAACTTTAGCTTCGGCTGACATGCCAAAACCACTTTTGATTACTTCAATTCCACCGTAAAGTGCAGCTTGTTTTGCATAACTGCTAGTCTGGCTGTTTCCCTCATAGGCAATAGCACCGAGTATTGCAGCAGCCCCCAAAAGTTGTCTTTTCAAAGCACTTCTTTTTAAGTCCTCATAGGTGAGCATCTCTTCGCGGGATAATTTTCGCCAATTTTCATATGGAACCGAGATATCCTGGTAAAGCTTTGCATAATATTCGTTTAAGGTGTCAACCAATACAAACTCACGCTCTTTGACATTCTGAATGCGACCCATCATCTCATCGTTTTCCGATGGCAGACGTTTGGCGCTAAATATATCTTTTTCGTCTTGCATAAGGTAATCGCTGTAAACACCGGGTACCAACTCGGCAGCAAATCTCAAATCACCAATCTCACTGATTCTTCTCAATTCGGGTGAGGACAAAGAATTCCTAATTTTCAACAGGTCGTTGGCAATCTTGTTATAGAAACTTTGGTATGGGTCCTGGCTGTAATCCCTTTGTTGGCTGTAAGCGCTTCTTGAAACGGTTGTTTCATAAACTTTGTTCATCCACTCTCTACCAGTGATGTCCCACACTCCAATCCGCACAGCTACTTTGAGCCCGTTTGAAACTTCTATTCTGCCGCCAACAATTAAGTCCATGGCTTCAGATTTCTCAGGCAAAACCCAAACGCCGCCCCAGAAACCTGTGTCTTCTAATGTTGTCTTGAGATGATAGGGAATGTACCTTGCTTCAGCTTTTCTTATCTCAGGGAAAATAAATTCTTGGTCTTCTTCGGGAAGATTCGGATCGAAAATCAAAATACCAACATCCAATAATTGTTCTTCGGTCAATTCAATTTGTGCCCGTTGAATAGGCACATTTTCATATTGAATGGTCTTTGATGATGTACAACTGACTGTTGCCAACAAGAGTAGAGTCAACAAAGAAAAAGCTGGCTTCATATTTAATAGATGCAACATAACTTTGAAATTCTACTTGATCCCCATGTGTTTTCTATACTCATTCCACAGGGCTTCCCGAATTAACGGATCATCTTCCAGTATTGCCGCTTCCCTAATTTGTCTTGCAATAACATCTTCCCCTCGGATGCCTCCTGTACTTTCATCAACAGGCAGTTTATCAATATCATCAGGTATTCTGTCAGCACACTCTTCTTCATCTTTGCAGTCAATCTCATTGACGCCATTTTTTTCAGATGTTGCCTCTTGTTGACCTTGTTCAGACGAACCCATCTCTGCACCATCGGCCATATCCCCAGATTGCATGCCTCCCTCCATGGCTCCAGATTGTACGGCTGCTGCATCCGCCGATTCCTGTCCACTCATACCCCCTGGACCTTCTCCAGAAGAGGCAATGATAATTCTTTCGCCTGCCATCTCTTTGTCAAATACTCCCAGAGACTCATTAAAGATACTGGACGCAGATTGACCCGATGACATTGAACCCATATCTGAGTTCTGTGTTCCTGTTTGGGAAGAGCCAGCTTGAGATGGGTCAGAAGATGCCATCCCTGATGTTGTGCCCGATTGGCTTTGTTCGGACCCAGACCCAGATTGCTCGCCACTGGAGCTACTTGATCCTTGAGTACTGGAGGCACTTGACCCCTGGGCACCTTCTGAGCCCGAGGATTGCGATTGAGAAGATGGGGAAGATAAGCCACCAGAGGAACTCATGGATCCAGACGATTGCGAGGATGAAGATGAAGAAGATGAGGACGAGGATGATGAGGGCTGTGGCAACGGAGTTGCAGACTGGTTACCACCACCACCCATTTGTTGCATGGCACAACCGCTAACCATAAACAGGAATAAGCAAATTAAACACAATTTATTTGCTGACATTTTACTAACCTCTAAGTTCACAACATCTCGTCGAATATTCATAATTATAACAACAAATAATGAAGAAATAATGTGCTCAAAACTTAATATCTGCTCGTCACATGCCTCCATAATTTGATACGATCTGACTCTAAAACCAACTTTTTTAGGAGACGCAATGAGCAAAGACAGTGTTTTAAATGAGCTACGGTGCCAAATAGGAACTCAAATCCACCAAAGCGACTGGATAACAGTTAGTCAAGAAATGATTAATGCTTTTGCCGATGCCACGGATGATCATCAATGGATTCATATTGACCCAGAAAAAGCAGCCAAACAATCGCCATTTAAAACAACTGTTGCACACGGTTACTTTACCCTTTCGCTCTATCCAAAATTAAGAGGACTTGTGGATCCATTAAATTCTCCTTTCCCGGATGCAAAAAACATCATCAACTACGGCATCAATAAATTGAGGTTCCCTGGGCCGGTAATTTCTGGAAGCAAGATCCGGTCCAATTGCACTCTGCTTTCTGTGGAAGAAGTCAAGGGGTCCATTGAATTCATAGAACAGTATTCGGTTGAAGTGGAAAACCAAGACAGGCCCGCTTGTGTCGCCGAATGTATTATGCGGTTGTATTTCTAGTCATACGCAAGGCAAATATCCTAGATTTTTTTAGGAGCACCTTTTTCCGATACTTCAACATCATGATGTTTTTTCGCTTCAATTAGTTCTGGCATCAATTTATCGAGTTGTTCTACAGTCCAAAGCTTTTCAGTCGTGAACGACTTTATGACAGCGGGTTGTTGCATGATTCCCAGTATCCCTGCTTGGGAGTGAATTATCTGCGATGTAACAGTATCGGCAGCATCTGAACACAGCCAAGTAACCACCGGGGCTATTTGTTCAGGCCCTTGGGTCCAATCAGTTGCATCATACTTTCCGCCAGCAGCCTCGATTAGATCAAAAGTCATTCTCGTTGCTGCACCCGGAGAGATAGTGTTGACAGTGCATTTATACTTAGCTACTTCCAAAGCAAGTGATCGGGTAAATCCAGCTATGCCTGCTTTAGCAGCACCATAATTCGTTTGCCCAAAACTCCCATAAAGACCGGACACGGATGACATATTTATGATACGGCAATTTAACCTGTTGCTGTCCCTGATGTACCTCACAAAAGGACGGCTACAGTTGTAGTGTCCCTTCAAGTGCACATTGATTACCCCATCCCACTCGCTTTCTTCCATGTTGTAGAGAGTTCTATCTCTCAAGATCCCTGCATTATTGACCAGAATATCCATTGCACCGAAAGCCTCTATGCAAGTTTGGAAAATATTATTGCCCCCTTCTACCGTAACTACCGAATCATAATTGGCCACAGCCTCGCTGCCTAACTCTTTGATTTCTTTTACCACCTCATCGGCTACCTTGCTTTCACTGGTGCCATCTCTATCTGCCCCTAAATCATTAACAACTATTTTTGCACCCTGTTTTGCAAAACTTAGACAGATTTCCCTACCAATGCCTCTGCCCGCTCCAGTAACTACTGCAATTTTTCCTTTCAATACACCCATAATCTTTCCCCTAATTAACTGTCAAATTTGTTGCCGCCCATCACAAGCCTGACCAATCGTCAGCTGGGCGATGAAAAAGTGATTCCGGAGCCACAACCAATCACACAGACGTGGCTGAAGAGTTATTCTCTAAGTTCTCTCCTTAAGATTTTACCAACATTGGTTTTTGGCAACTCGTCCATGAACTCAATCTGCTTTGGAACCTTATAGGCAGCTAAGTTTTGTCTGCAGTAATCAATGATCTCTTCTTTTGTGAGCTTCTGCTCTCCCCCGAGAACAACAAATAATTTCACAGCTTCCCCTGTCTTCTCGTCTGTGACCCCTATGCTGGCTGCCTCAACTATGTCAGGGTGCATGCAGACCACATCCTCGATTTCATTCGGATAAACATTAAAGCCAGAAACGATGATCATGTCCTTTTTCCGATCAACAATGGAAAGAAATCCTTCATCATCCATGGTTCCGATATCGCCCGTTTTGAAAAATCCGTCCTCTCCGATGACTTCAGCCGTTGCTTCTTCATTCCGCCAATATCCCTGCATCACCTGAGGTCCTTTAATACAGATTTCACCCGGTTGACCACGTTCAACTTCATTACCGTCATCATCTCGAATTGAGATCTCTGTATTGGGAATGGGCAACCCAACCGTGCCTGTGAATTTCTCCGTGTAGGCCGGTGAAACTGTCACACCGGGTGATGTTTCTGATAAACCGTAACCTTCAAGCAAGACTTTACCGGTCAATTCATACCATCTCTCTGCAGTAGATTTCAGGGTTGCCATGCCTCCGCATCCTGAAAGTTTCATCGAATCGAAATTGACATTTTTTATTTCTGGGTGATTGAGCAGGCTCTCATAAAGAGTGTTGACCCCATTGAAAAAAGTGAAGGGCCATTTTTTCATTTCCTCAATAAATGCTGAAGTGTCTCTGGGATTTGTAATCAGTACATTTAACGCTCCTCTAGAGTATCCAGCAAACACACAAACCACCAAAGAATAAATATGATAAATTGGCAAGGCGTTCATATAAATATCCTGTTGATCTTCCAATATATTTATTAACATACTGTCAAATTGATCTAAGTTTTTAGTCACATTGCCATGCGACAGCATGGCTCCTTTGGAAAATCCTGTTGTCCCGCTTGTGTATTGCAAAAAGGCGGGTCAGAGTGTCCTTAAACTTGATGACCCGAGGAAACGTGTAGGATGGTACCATTTTTTTGAGGTACTTCACTGCGATGTTCATGAAGAGGCCCTTTGGGAATCCTAAAAAATCACCAATTTTTGTGACGATCACGTGTTCGATTTCCAGTTCTGAGAAAACAGCATCCAGAACATGAGCTGAATTCTCGAAAATCATAATTACTTTCGCCCCTGAGTCCTTCAATTGGTGTTTTAGTTCTCTTGAGGTGTAAAGTGGATTAACGTTCACAACGATCAAACCCGCTCTGAGAGCACCAAATATAACAACTGGATACTGCAATAAATTGGGCATCATCAGAGCGATACGATCCCCTTTTTTTAGGCCCAAATCCTTTTGCAAATAAGCGGCAAATTGTTTGGATTTGATTTCAACCTCTTTAGTGGTGATGGATGTGCCAAAATTAGCAAAAGCAGGAGACTCCGGATATTCGGATTCTGCATCATCCAAAAGAGTTACCAACGTTTTCGGGTCAAATTCCAGTTGATCAGGTGTTCCTTCTGGGTAATTTTTCACCCATGGTTTGTCTGTGCTCATATCTCCAACCAAATACAATCAATCACTTATTCTTACATTGTATAAATTTTTTTTCACCCAATAAGTTGCATCAAAAGACCGATATCGCCATCATGATCTCCTTATTGGATAATTAGAATATGGACAAATCAAGATTTCCAAACTTTTATCGCTTGTCTATCAAAGATCGAGTTAAAGCTGTGTATAAACGAGGCTTGATTTCCAAGGAAGATTATCTGGCTCTTAAGAATCAGCAACAACAATTGGACTTGCATAGTGCTGATAAAATGATTGAGAACGTCATTGGAGTCATGGGACTGCCGATAGGCCTTGGTTTGAATTTTTTAATCAATGGGAAAGATTATGTGATCCCGCTGGCTGTTGAAGAGCCTTCCATTGTTGCCGCATTGAGTTCGGCAGCTAAAATTTTCAGGAATTATGGTGGGTTCAAAGCTGAGTCGGGCGATCCAATTCTCATAGGCCAAATTCAAGTGGTCAATATTAACAATTTGGAAAAAGCACGCTCTGAAATTATGTCCAGAAAGGAGGAGATTTTAAATCTTGCCAACAGTTTTCACCCCAGAATGGTCGCCCGAGGTGGGGGTGCGGTTGATTTGAACGTTAAAACCTATCCAATGAGTTCATTTGAACAAGATATGTTAATCATCGATCTCCACGTTGATACAAGGGATGCCATGGGAGCCAATCTAGTCAATGGAATGTGTGAGGGTATCGCCTCATTGATCGAATCGATAACCGAGGGTGAGGTTTTCCTAAGAATCCTATCCAATCTTGCAGACAAAGCCCTGGCTTCCGCGTCTGTGATTATCCCAAAAGATGCGCTTGAAACCGCTGACTACAATGGCGAAAGAGTCAGGGATGGAATTGTAATTGCTTCTGATTTTGCACACGCAGATCCCTACCGTGCTTCCACTCACAACAAGGGTATTATGAATGGGATTGATGCTGTGGCTCTGGCAACTGGGAACGATTGGAGGGCAATTGAAGCTGGAGCTCACGCCTACGCAGCGAGACATGGACGCTACTCAGCTCTGTCTAAATGGTCCATAGATAGCAAGGGAAATTTAGTCGGCAAAATTGAAATGCCCATCAAAGTAGGAACGGTTGGTGGACCTATGGAATCCAATCCAGCAGTGGCATTGAATTTAAGAATACTCAATGTGGAATCGGCGATGGAACTGGCCAGGGTAATGGCTGCTGTCGGCTTGGCTCAGAATTTTTCGGCATTGAAAGCACTTGTAACTGAAGGCATTCAAAAAGGACATATGACGCTGCATGCCAGATCGGTGGTAAAAGCAGCTGGCACGCCAACAAAATTGTTTGATCAAGTTCTTGAAAAATTACTAATCAGTGGCGACATAAAGGTTTGGAAAGCACGGGATATTCTTGAAGACTTGCAGAGAAAAACCAGCAGGAAACCAAGTGGTTTGATTGCCAATAAAAGCTCGTCCAATGAAGCCATTGAGGGAGTTGGATTTGGCAAAGTCATACTCCTGGGAGAACACTCAGTGGTCTATGGACGTCACGCCATTGCAGTTCCTGTGCCGCAGACTATCCGGGTCAAAATAGAGGATTGCAAAGAAAGTGTGATGCTGATGATTCCATCTTGGGGAATTGAATACCAGTTGGATAAAGATATTGAACAAAGACAATCGTTTGAAAAACCTGCTGGGGCAATCCTTGAACGACTTAATTTAAGTAACAAAGGTATGCGTATTGAGGTATTTCCAGACATCCCGAGAGGTATGGGTTTGGGAGGATCAGCAGCGATAGCCGTCGCTATCATCAGGGGATTAAGCAACCATTTTAACCTGGGCTTATCCGATGAAGAAGTCAATGGAATGGCGTTCGAATCTGAGAAAATTGCGCACGGCAATCCGAGTGGAATTGACAACACCATGGCAACATTCGGTCAGCCTTTGATCTACAGGACTGGCGAACCTCCATTGGTTGAACGACTGAACATTAACGAAAGCTTTTCACTGGTGGTGGGTTTTTCAAGACACGAGGGAGTCACAGCGAAAACTGTGAGAAATGTGCGAGAAGGTTGGAGAAAAAATACCGCCATGTACGAAAAGATTTTTGATGACATTGACGATTTGGTCTTAAAGTCTGTCACGGCCATTCAAAACAACGACTTTGCTTTGTTAGGGCAAATGATGAATTTTTGTCAAGGTTTGCTGAATGCACTCCAAGTCTCAAATCCTGAACTTGAACGGTTGATTGGTCTGGCTAGAGAGGCCGGTGCATTGGGCGCAAAATTGACCGGAGGAGGAGGAGGAGGTGCAATGGTTGCCTTGGTCAAGAAAGAATCTGAAGTAGCAGAAGCTATCGAGTCAGAAGGCTTTGAAACACTCAGTTTTACTGTTTCAAAACAATGAACCTTGACAATGATATTGCCTCTGATACAGATGAATTGCTGATTTTGGTTGATCGTCAAGACAATGAATTAGGTTTTGCATCTAAAGCTGAATGCCACACCGGCAGTGGATTGTTGCACAGAGCTTTCTCGATATTCATTTTTAACGCTTCCGGCCAAGTTTTACTGCAACAAAGAAGTCAGGACAAAGAATTGTGGAATCTTTACTGGTCCAATAGCTGTTGCAGTCATCCCCGGCAGGGAGAACAGATTGAAAATGCAGCACATCGACGGGTGATGGAAGAACTATCAATTGATTGTGAGTTGCATTACCTCTATAAATTTTTCTATCGAGAACCCTTTGAGCAAAAAGGCAGCGAACACGAATTGTGCTCTGTTTTTGTAGGCCGCCATGACGGGAAAGTTTCAATCAACATAACTGAAATCGCTGACTGGAAATTCATCGATACCAAGGAACTGTCCAGATCCATTGATCAATGTCCTGAAAAATATACTCCATGGCTGCAATCAGAGTGGTCGGAACTGACAAAAAATTACCTAGCTTCGATCAATCAAGCTTTGGGTTTGTCTTTGAATTAGATTAAAACTGATCTTCAGATAAGGCCATCGTCGCAGCTGAACCGGTACGAATGGATTTTCCATAGGCATGAACCTTGGGCAGAATCTGCTCAGCAAAAAACTGGCAGCCTACCAGTTTGGATTCATAGAATTCACGATCCGATGCACCGGATTGGATTTGCTGTACTGCAATCTGGGCCGATCTCGCAGCCTGCCAACCCGCAATCAAGGTACCGAGCATCATCAAGAAGTTGTAACTGACCACCCCTGCCAAATGCTGATCGTCCCGATAATGATTTATCAAATACTTTAAGGATGAGTTTACGGATTCGATCGATTCACTCAGCTCATCCCCAATCCGGGCAATGATGCTGTGGCCCGTGTCCAACTCCGATATTGTAAGCTCTATGTCTTGCAATAGAGTTTGCAGGGCTAGTCCTTTGTCTTTGAGAATTTTTCTTCCAACCAAATCATTGGCCTGTATACCGGTAGTGCCTTCATAAATTGTAGTGATTCTTGCATCGCGAAAATGTTGTGCGGCTCCAGTTTCTTCAATATAGCCCATGCCACCGTGGATTTGTAGCCCAATGGAGGTCAGTTCTTGGCATACCTCACTGCACCAACCTTTGACTATGGGTGTCATTAAATCGACTCGATCACCATGGCGTTTTTGATCCTCAGTTGATTCAGATTTGCGAGAGTAATCCAGTTCAGCGGCAGTGGAATAGACCATAGCTCTCATGACCTCGATTTGTGATTTCATAGTCAGCAACATACGTCTGACGTCGGGATGATGGATGATGCTGACTCTCTTGCCGCCATCGTGAGTTGTCCCCTGGATTCTATCTTTTGCGTAAGCAAGCGCTTGTTGATAAGACCTCTCTGCAATTGCTACGCTCTCATTGCCTACTCCAATCCGGGCGTCGTTCATCATGGTAAACATACACGCTAAACCTTGGTTAGGTTGGCCGACTAAGTAGCCTTCAGCAGCATCGTAATTCATCACACAAGTTGCGCAGCCATGAATGCCAAGCTTGTGTTCCAAAGACACCGCTTCCACACTGTTTCTCTTGCCAAGACTACCGTCTGCATTGACAAGGTATTTGGGAACCAAAAACAGTGAGATGCCTTTCACGCCCTCAGGTGCATCTGGAAGTCTTGCCAACACCATATGAATTATATTGTCTGTAAGTTCATGGTCGCCCCATGTGATGAATATTTTTTGTCCGGTGATTTTGTAATGTTGCTCCTCAGGTTCAGCAGTAGTATTCAACGCCGCTAAGTCAGAGCCTGCCTGAGATTCGGTGAGAACCATAGTTCCTGAGAATTTACCTGAAACCATTTTTGGTAAGTAAAGATTTTTCAACTCATCGTTTGCATGTATTTCCATTGCCCTCATGGCGGCTTGGGACAGTAAAGCTAGATGTGACCAGGAAAAATTTGCAGCCATTATGATTTCATTGACTGGTATGGCGATTGTTGCCGGCAACCCCTGACCACCGAACTCAGGTTTGAATCCCAAACCATTCCAACCACCCTGAATATACTTGTCATAAGCTTCTTGATACCCAGGCGGGACTTCAACGACGCCATTCTTTAACGATACACCATAACGATCTCCATCAACATTGGTGGGTGCAATCACTTCTGAACCTATTTCAGCTGCGCTGGTCAGTACCGATTCAACAAACTCATTATTGATCCCTTCACAATCCTTGAGTTTATTCAAATCATCCAACCCAATTAATTGATCAAGAACAAACATCATGTCTTTCACAGGGGCTTCGTACTGGCTCATATACTTTTCTCTTTAGGCTCTGCCGGTAAACCAAGGCAGTTCTTTTATACACAATATTCACCGCTCATAATACCCGATACTTGGTGTGCAAACCAAAAGAAAAACAGAGCTGAAAAATTTTCTACCTTTGTAACAAGAAAGTGCACTGAGAGTGTTTTTTATCTAGACTAGACATGTTCCAAAAGCCGGAGAGATCAAATCATTCTAAAAGGCAAAGAAAATATTGATTGGTTTATTTTTTTTACCACGGTCTTAATTATATTAAGTCTTTGTATTCCATTAATTGTAGCTCCTGAATTAAGCAGTCTAACCCTTAATAACGCTTACGACTATGTGGCTACCAATTTGGGTCCGGTCTATATGCTCATGGGAATAATTACCCTCCTGTTCTTGTTAATACTGGCTGTCAGTAAATATGGAAATCTAGTCATGGGCAACGAAGATGAGGAACCCGAATATGGTCTATTTGGCTGGTCATCAATGTTATTTTGCAGTGGCATAGGAGCCTCTCTTGTTTTATGGGGAACAACGGAGTGGGTTTATTACTACCTTGATCCACCATTTAATGCCGAGCCTAAATCGATAGAGGCTATAGCGTGGGCTACTTCATATGGGCTGTTTCATTGGGGAATTACAGGTTGGGCTTTGTATTGTTTGCCTGCGGTGGCTATGGCTTATGCTTATCATGTTCGTAATTATGGAACTTTAAGAACCAGCACTGCTTGCCAAGCAATCATTGGCGATAAAGCCAAGGGTGTGAGTGGCAGAATTATAGATTTAGTCTATATGGTTGCTCTGTTGGGGGTTTTGGCTGGAGGTCTAGGGTTCACTACGCCGACAATCAGTGCAACCATTACCGAGTTTTTTGGCATAGAAGAAAGCTTGATTATTACGATTTCTGTGTTGTTTATCTGTTTGTTAATTTTTGCCACCAGCGTGCATTTTGGTATTGAACGTGGAATCCAGAAACTAAGTAAATTTTGTGTCTATCTGGCATTTTTTATATTGCTTTATATTTTAATTTTTGGACCGACAAACTTCATCGTAAAAACTTCTCTCGACAGTTTCATTTTTATGACGAAAAACTTTATTGACATGAACCTTGGCCCTTCTCCTTTTGGCAAATCAGAATTCAGTAAGGCTTGGACGGTCTTTTATTGGGCCTGGTTTATTGGTTTAGGTCCATTTATAGGTATTTTTGTGGCCAGAATATCGAGAGGCAGGACTTTAAGAACGATGATTTTCGGTGTTCTCGGGTTTGGCACCATGGGGTGTGCACTCTTCTTTATGATCATGGGAAACAATGCACTTTATCTGGAGTTGAATGGCTCAATGCCGATTGTTGAAATTATGAACAGTGAGGGTGCTGCGGTTATGACTTCCAGGAGCGTATCAGCCATGCCCATGGGCAAGTGGATTTTACCCATTTTAGGCTTGTTTAGTTTGATATTCATGGCAACAACCTACGACTCGGGTGCTTATACCCTAGCCTCAGGAGCAACTAAAAAAATGCAATCGGGCGATAATCCGGAAAAATGGCATCGTGTTTTTTGGGCTGTTTTCATCGGTTTAATGCCATTGGGATTATTAATTTTGTCCTCCGGATCAACGGATCCATTAGAAAGGTTGAGGCCATTTCAAACGATTATTTTATTGATTTCACCTCCTTTAATTATCGTATATATTCTCATGGCAATGAGTTTGATCAAAAGTATTCGTGAAGACACAAGCTAAAGAAAATACAATAACCATATGACCGGGGAATTTAAATCTCTAAAACAAGCACTGCAAAGTGAACCTTTCGTGATTACTGCTGAAATACCCCCACCTGTGAGTGCTGGACCTGCGGAGTTGGAAGCTAAGATTGCCCTCCTTAAAGGATCGGTACACGCTATCAATGTAACCGACAATGCCGGGGCGATGGCTCATATGTCAAGCCTTG
>LWDU01037448.1_pt1 | contig 36653 bp, 38 predicted proteins | sample 727161 | NCBI WGS metagenome assembly LWDU01 (sample SAMN04566230, study PRJNA314399) | hydrothermal vent metagenome | isolation source: deep sea hydrothermal plume seawater | place: Mexico: Gulf of California, Guaymas Basin | collected 2004-07-11 | reverse complement strand
CGTCGGCGTGCGCTACACCACGCCCGCAGGCCCGATCCGCCTTGATTTGGCGACACCGCTGAACCCCACAGATTTTGACGACCCGGTCCAGATCTACATCTCGATCGGTCAGGCCTTTTAATGAGCACCACTGATCCAGCTCCAAGCCAGCCCGCCCAAAAGCGGAGCCTGACCCGCCGCCTTCTGAAATGGACGGCGATTGGGCTCGGCGTGCTGCTGGCGCTGATCATTATCCTGATACTCGCAGCTCGATATGCCGCGCAGTCCGCCTTTGGCCGCGAATTCGTCGAGACCCGGATCGAAGCGGCGGACCCGTCCGGTCAGGAGATTGAGGTCGAAGGCCTGTCAGGTGACCTACTTGGCACATTCCGGATCGAGCGGCTTACCGTCGCCGATGAGGACGGTGTCTGGCTGATCGCGGAAAACCTCCTCGCCGACTGGAAGCCGTTTGACCTGCGCCGGCGGGCGCTGACGATCGAAGCGCTGGAAGCGGACCTCATTCATGTCCTGCGCCGCCCTATCCTGCAGCCTTCCGACCGCGAAACTTCTTCGGGCGGCTCCATGCCACTGCGCGCAGGCGAGCTTGGGCGCCTGCGCATTGGAGAGCTGCGAACTGATGAAGGCGTCATTCCACGCCCGCTATCGCTGAATATCGAAGCTCAGGGCCGGATTGGCCGCGACGGCGGGCGCACCGAAATGGCGGTCGTCCCGCTGGATGGTAATGGCGATGAACTGCTCGCAGACCTCACCTGGTCAGACGATTTCCGGGTTCAGGGCAATCTGGAGCTCGAAGGCCCCGCCGGCGGCCTGTTTGCGAGCCTTGCCCGCCTGGACCCGGACCAATCGATCTCTGCTACGCTGGACACACAAGGCGCGCTGAATGACTGGCAGGCCGATGCAGACATCGAAATTGGCGACTCGTCGCTCATCATGCTCGATGCTGAGGCGCGCGAGCAGGTCATCAGCTTTCAGTCAGATATTCAGCCAGCGCTGCACCCGTTGACGCGAAGGATCGCAGATACGCTTGGCGAAACCCTCTCGATTGAAGGTGACCTGTCGCGCGGCGAAGGGGGCCCGTCGCTTGACGTCACTGCTATCGCCGAAGGCCTGGAGCTGAGCGCGATCGCCCAGCAGAGCGAAGAGGGCGGCTACCGCGCCGACCTGCGGCTGACAGCGGACAATCCGACCCGCTATACCAATGTCGAGAACGTATCTGTCGGCGAGGCCATGCTGGACGGCGTGCTTGTCTATACGGATGGCACGGCGCGCTTTGACGGCGATGTTCGGGCGTCTGGTGTTGATGTACCATCCTTTGCCGCTGACACTGTATCCGGACCGATGACGGCCATCTATGGCGACGGCCGTGCGAGTGTACGCACCACGCTGACCGCAGCGGGTGCAAACCTGCCAGGTATGAGCGGACAGATCGCAGGTCGCGCGCCGGTGCTCGTGCTGAATGGCGACTACAATATCGCAGACCGGACCATCGAACTTCGCGAGACGGTTGTGCGAGGTCGCGCGGGCCGTATCGCCGCCCAGGGCGATATCGCCTTGTCGCCTTCGCTGAGCGCCAATGTCTCTGGCAGCTTCCAGCTTGATGGCAGCGCCGCCAGCCTCGCCCGCCCGGTGAACCTTCAAGGTAATTTTGAAGCGAGCCGTGCTGGCGCTGGCGCGACCCGGTTCAATACGCAGATCAATGCGAGTGAGCTTGGTGCCCTGCCTGCCCCGTTGAGCGACTGGGCATCGGACGCCGCCTTGCTCAATGTAAACGGCGTGCTGCAGCCAGACAATGCCGTGGATCTCAACCAGATTTCGCTGGAAAGCGGGACGTTATCACTCAATGGATCGGGCCGGCTCAGTAGCGAGCAGGCCATATCGGCGTCGCTGCACCTGCAGGCGGGCGAAGCGAATGTGGCAGGCTATGCGCTTGAGAGCGTGAGCGGGCGCGCTGACGTTTCCGGTACGCTGGACGCGATGGATTTCGTGGTGAACTTCAATGCGCCGCAGCTTGCGAGCGAAAGCCTCACCTTCACAGATATCGGCCTTGGCGCGGACGGCACCTATGGCGGCGGCGCGCTGAACGCATCCGTTTCGCTAGGGGCCGGGACGACGAATGGACCGCTCGACGTTCAGACCGGTGTCGCCCTCAACGGGTCTGACTGGCGAGTTGAGGGGCTTGAGGCGAGCTGGGGTCCGCTAGCTGCGAACGCGACCGTCAGCGGCTCGGGTGGTAAGTTCGGCGCGATACGCGGCGAAGCGAATGTTCGCGGCGACCTGCCGGAAGGGCTGCCTGCCCGAGATTGATGCAACGCTGGAAGAAGTCGCCGCCGGGCCGACCCGCGCAGACGCTCTCGTCATCCGCGCGACAGGTACGCCAGATAATGCCGACTTCATCGTCGAAATGGATGGCAGCACCGAGGTCGACGGCCTTTCCTATCGCACGCTCTTGAATGTCGACGGCAATGTCAGCGGGCTGATCAGCGGCGCAATGGAGCTGACCGCGGGCCTCGACGCAAGCCTTGGCGACCTGACATTAGTGACGCAGGAACCGCTTCGCTACGCCTCGTTCGAAGACGGGATGGAAGTGTCGACAGAATTTGCAGCGCTTGGCGGCTCGCTATCAGCCAGCCTGACCACACGGGGCGACACACAGGCAGGCGGGCTCGAAGTCGCGCCCCTCCTGGTCCTCCTTGGTCGCCCCGCACTTGATGGCGCACTGGACCTGTCGCTGGCCTTCGATGAAGCAGCCGAAGGCGGACTGAGCGGTCCCATCGAAGCAGAGATGCGCGGTGTCTCGCGCCCGGGCTCAGACCTTCCACCAGTGAATTTGTTCGTGAGGGGCACGCTGCAGCCTGAACTCCTCGATCTGGTGCTCCGTGCTCTCGACAATGAAACGCTCGAAGCCCGCGCGGCGATTGAAGTGCCTGTGAACACGTATGAAAGCGCGCCATTCATACAGCCCGTTTCTGGCGCCAGCATGCCCTTCTCCGCCAATGCCAGCGGCCAGATCGAAGCGATAGCTGCGCTGTTTATCCCGCCGCAAATGGTGCTGCAGGGCGTGGTGAATGCTGACGTGTCAGGCGAGCTGCCATCCCTGAATGAGAGCTTCTCGGGCAGGGTGCAGTTCTCTGAAGGCGTCTTCGAGCATGGTGACCTCGGCATGGTTCTCAACCAGATATCCGCTGATGCACGCCTCGGCAGCGGCACTGTGAACCTCGAAAGCTTCAGCGCACGCGGGCGATCCGGCGGCACGCTTGAGGGCAGCGGCACCATGGCCGTTGATGGATCGGGACGCAGCGATGTCCGGATCCGCGCCGATCAGCTGGTCGTCACAGAGCGACGTGAGGGCTCGGCGACAGTGAGCGGGACACTGTCACTGAACCAGCAGCCAGACCTGTTTGAGATCACAGGCGACCTCACGGTCGATGAAGGCTCTATCAACCTCGCAAACCTGCCGCAGGGCGGCCCGCCGACGCTGGATGTGACTTTCCGACAGCCGGATGAGGAAGAAGAAGAGGAAGACGTCGAGGAGGCCGCGACCCGTCTCGATATCAGCCTCAACGCGCCTGGTCGGATCGACATTAGCGGGCGCGGCGTCAATGCGGAGCTTGCCCTCGATGCCGACATTGAGGGCCCGATTGCCATCCCGGTCATAACTGGTCAGGCAGAAATCGTGCGCGGCCGGTTTGACCTGATCGGCAAGCGGTTCGAGTTCGGAGAGAGCACCGTGCGGCTTGCGCCAGACCTCGGTGAAAGCCGTCTGGCCGTCCGCGCCGAGCATGAGACGCGCGACGACATTACAGCAATCCTGAACGTGGTCGGGACGGTGTCGCGGCCAGAAATTGAGCTGACCTCGGAACCGGTGCTGCCGGAAGATGAGGTTCTCTCGCGTGTCCTCTTCGGCCGCTCGCCGACGCAGCTGACAGCGCTGGAAACCGCGCGTCTGGCAGCGGCGCTCGCCCAGCTTTCCGGCGGCGGCGGCTTTGACCTTCTTGGCGGCATTGAGACCGCGCTCGGCCTGGACACATTCGATGTCGGCAGCGGCGCGAGCGGCGGCGTCGAGGTGACAAGCGGCAAGTACCTTACCGACAATGTCTATCTTGAAGTGCGTTCAGGCGCGACGGGCGCGCCGGGCATCGCCATTGAGTGGGAGCCGATCGAGAATATCGAGATCGAGGCCGCCACGAATACGGGCGAGGACCTGGGTCAGGAACTCTCGATCCAGTGGACGCGCGACTTCGATGATCCCGGAAGCGGTGACGAAGACTAGAGCTCGCCTTTGAGACGGCGCATCACGCCGGAAAAATCGATATCGCCGAAGCCGTCTTCATCCAGCTTCGCATAGATCTGCTGAGCGTGATTGCCGAGCGGCGTATCGGCCCCGACATCATCGCCCGCACCCATGGCAAGCCGCAGATCCTTCAGCATCATGGCGACCGCGAAGCCCGGCTTGTAGTCGCGGTTCGATGGCGCGGTCGGCACAGGCCCTGGCGCCGGGCAATAGCTGGTCATGGACCAGCACTGCCCGGACGCGGTGGACGAGATGTCGTAGAAAGTCTGCGCATCGAGACCGAGCTTTTCAGCAAGGTTGAACGCCTCGCAGGTGCCGATCATGGAGATGCCGAGCAGCATGTTGTTCGCGATCTTCGCGACCTGTCCGTTGCCCGGATCGCCCGCATGGAAGACATTCTTGCCCATGACGTCGAGGATCGGCTTTGCCTTCTCGAACCCGTGCTTTGGGCCACCCACCATGAAGGTCAGCGTGCCTGCCTCGGCAGCGGCAACACCACCCGACACCGGTGCGTCCATATAGGAAAAGCCCGCTTCTGCGGCTTTCCCGGCAGCATCGCGCGCCTCTTCGACGGCGATAGTCGAACAGTCAAGGAAAAGCGTGCCCGGCTTTGCGTGTGCCGTCACACCACCCTCACCGAAATAGACCTGATGGACATGCTTGCCCGCTGGCAGCATGGACACCACGACGTCGACATCGCTCACCGCCTCGCCGACAGTGGCAGCGGCCTTTGCTCCTGCCGCGACAGCGGCTTTCACCGCATCTCCGTTAAGATCGAAGGCGTGCACCTCATGTCCCGCCTTGGCGAGGTTTGCGCACATGCCGGAGCCCATATTGCCAAGGCCAATGAATGCAATCTTCGTCATGGTGAGATCTCCTCCCTAGAGAAATGTGAGCTCGTCTGCCCCTAGCGGCGCGAAGAAGCTGTCGACCAGCTTCTCATCCACTGAGGCCAGATCGGCCGGGACCCATTTGGGGTCATTATCACGGTCAACGAGTACGGCGCGGACGCCTTCGATGAAATTCTCGGTGCAGACCATGCGCGCGCCGATCCGGAATTCCATTTTCATGTTGTCCCGGAAGTCGCTGAGCTTGCCGCCTTCGCGGAGCTGTCGGTGCGCAACCTTGAGCGTGAGCGGTGATTTGGTTTTCAGCATGTCGGCCTGTTTCCGGGCCCACTCGCCGCCAGCTTCGAGGCAGGCGATGATCTCTTCGACCGTGTCCTTGCCAAAGCAGGTGTCGATTTCAGAGCGGTGTTCCGCAAAGCTGCCCGTTGCCGATTGCTCCAGATCATCCAGCGCGGAAACGCCCTGTCCTGCCAACTTGTCTGCGAGACCGCTCACATCCTCAGTGAAGTGCGTCGCAACGCCTGCGGCCAACACGTCCTTGCCTTTCAACCGAGCGCCGGTGAGTGCCAGCCACTGGCCAAGCTCGCCATCGAGGCGCGGCAGGAACCAGCCGCCGCCAACATCGGGAAAGAGGCCGATACCGCTTTCTGGCATTGCAAATGTCGTGTTCGCTGTGGCGACCCGGTAATTGCCATGCACCGAAATGCCGACGCCGCCGCCCATCGTCACGCCATCGATAATGGCAACATAAGGTTTGGGATATTCCTCGATCAGCGTGTTCAGCTGGTATTCGGTCGCAAAGAAGTCCTTTGCTTCCTTGCCGCCGGCTTTGCCGGACTCCTGCAGCATGCGGATATCGCCGCCCGCGCAGAAACCGCGCGTGTCAGCCAGGTGATCAACGATAACCAGCTCAACCGCATCATCTTCGCGCCAGGCCAGCAGCGCATCTATCATCAGCTCGCACATCTCCTGGTCGAGGGCGTGCAGAGCCTTGGGGCGGTTCAGCGTGATGCGGCCGGCGCGGCCCTCTTTGCGGGCGATGACAACTGGATCGCTCATACCTGGCCTTTCATCATTTCACGCGCGACGATGACGCGCATGATTTCATTGGTGCCTTCAAGGATCTGGTGAACGCGAAGATCGCGCACGATCCGCTCGACTTCATAATCACCGAGATAGCCATAGCCGCCATGAAGCTGGAGCGCTTCATTGGCGACCTTGGAGGCGGTGTCCGTCACGAAGCGCTTTGCCATGGCGCAGAACTTGGTCGCGTCAGGCGTCTTCCTGTCGAGCTTGGTGGCGGCTTCATAAAGGAGCGCGCGGGCAGCGGCGAGCTCTGTCTCCATGTCGGCGAGCTTGAATTGGGTCGCCTGAAACTCGATGATGGCGCGGCCGAACTGCTCACGTTCCTGCACGTAGGCAAAGGCGCGGTCGAGCGCATCCTGCGCCCCGCCCAGCGCGCACGCGGCGATGTTGAGCCGTCCGCCATCGAGGCCGGCCATGGCGAATTTGAAGCCATGCCCCTCATCGCCAACGCGGTTCGTCGCCGGAATGCGGCAGTCATCGAAATTGACCATCGCGGTGGGCTGGGCGCGCCAGCCCATCTTGTCTTCATGCTTGCCGAAGGAAAGACCCGGCGCATCCTTGTCGACAATGAAGGTCGAGACGCCCTTGGCGCCGCCATCATCGGTGCGCGCCATGACGACATAGACATCTGAAAAACCAGCACCGGAAATGAAGACCTTGGCGCCGTTGAGGACGTATTCATCGCCCTCCAGCTTTGCCGTTGTCTTGAGGCTGGCAGCATCGGAGCCTGCGCCCGGTTCGGTGAGACAGTAGGAGGCAATCAGCTCTGTGGCTGTGAGGCGCGGGACATATTTCGCGCGCAGCTGGTCATGGGCGAAGCTGTCGATCATCCATGTCGCCATGTTGTGGATCGACAGGAAGGCCGCATGGCTGATGTCGCCGCGAGACAGCTGCTCGAAGATCAGCGCCGCGTCGAGCCGCGTCAGGCCAGAGCCGCCATGCTCTTCGGTCGTATAGATGCCGCCAAAGCCAAGCTCTCCAAGCGCTTCCAGCTTGGAGCGATCAAGATTGCCTTCCTTGTCCCACCTCGCCGCATTCGGGCGAAGCTCCTTCATGGCGAACCCCTTCGCCATGTCGGAAATCATCGTCTGTTCTTCGGTTAGAAGCGTCATGGACTTAACCCTCAAAATCTAGGACTTGGGTCAGACTTATTGCATCGTCGGGATGATGAAAGCCTGGTCGCCAACATCGCCTTCCGGCCAGCGCTGGGTGACTGTCTTGATCTTGGTCCAGAATTTCACGCCTTCCGGGCCGTGCTGGTTGGTGTCGCCAAAGGCAGAGCGCTTCCAGCCACCGAACGTGTGATAGGAGACCGGCACCGGGATAGGCACATTGATGCCGACCATACCTACGTTGACCTGGGCCGCGAACTCACGCGCGGCGCGGCCATCGGAGGTGAAGATCGCAACGCCATTGCCGTACTGGTGATTGCTTGGCAGGGCGGCGGCTTCTTCCAGTGTCTCGGCGCGCATGACCTGAAGGACCGGGCCGAAGATCTCTTCCTTGTAGGTCCGCATGTCCGGCTTGACGTGGTCGAACAGGCTTGGGCCGACAAAGAAGCCATTCTCATGGCCCTGAAGCGTGTGACCGCGGCCATCGAGTTTGAGCTCTGCGCCTTCTTCGACACCCATGCGGATATAGTCCTCGACCTTCGCCTTGTGGGCGGCAGAGACAACCGGGCCGTAATGGGCATCAGCATCGGTCGAGATACCAACTTTCAGGTTCTGCGCCGCTTCCAGCATGCGTTCGACGAACTCGTCGCCCGTCTTCTTGCCCACAGTGACAGCCACGGGCAGCGCCATACAGCGCTCGCCAGCCGAGCCATAGGCCGCGCCGACAATGTCTTTCACAGCCTGCTCCATATTGCAGTCAGGCATGATGATGCCGTGGTTCTTCGCCCCGCCCATGGCCTGCACGCGTTTGCCGTGCGCGGTACCGGTTGAATAGACATATTGGGCGATATCGGATGAGCCGACGAAGCTGACGGCCTTGATGTCGGGGTGTTTGAGGATGGCGTCGACCGACATCTTGTCACCGTGGACGACATTGAGCACGCCTTCTGGCGCCCCGGCTTCGAGAAAGAGCTCGGCGAGGCGAACCGGGACGGACGGATCCTTCTCCGACGGTTTCAGCACGAATGTGTTGCCGCAGGCGATCGCGACCGCGAACATCCAGCAGGGGATCATTGCCGGGAAGTTGAACGGGGTGATACCGGCGCAGACGCCGAGGGGCTGGCGCATTGAATAGACGTCGATGCCGGGGCCGGCGCCTTCTGTGTACTCACCCTTCTGAAGGTGCGGGATGCCACAGGCGAACTCGACCACATCAATACCGCGCTGAACGTCGCCCTTGGAGTCGGCAACCACCTTGCCATGTTCCGACGACAGAAGCTCAGCCAGCTCGTCGATATTCTGCTCAAGCAGATCCTTGAACTTGAAGAGAATGCGCGCGCGGCGCTGCGGATTGGTGGCCATCCAGCCCGGCAGTGCGGCCTTGGCTGCTTCGACCGCCATGTCGACTTCAGCATCGAGCGCGAGGCCGACCTTTGCCTGAACTTCACCGGTGTTCGGATTGTAGATGTCACCGAAACGGCCAGAGGCGGTTTCAACGGATTTACCCGAAATGAAATGATGAACGCTGCGCATACGGCTTTCTCCCATATCTATCTGGCGGCAGTTTATCTTTGGCGCACACGCAGTTAAACACGCACATATGCAGGTTTAACCTGCATATGTGCAGCCAAGGACAAGCCCCGTGAACTGGGACGACCTCAAACTCCTCCTCGAAATCAGCCGTCATGCGAAACTGTCTGACGCGGCCGCGCGCACAGGGCTCGACGCCACGACGGTCGGGCGGCGTCTGAGGCGGCTGGAAGCTGATCTCGGCCTGTCTTTGTTTGAGCGCACCCGGCGCGGCCACATCCTGACGTCTGCGGGCGAAGCGATCGTCGCCAAGGCCGAGGCGATCGAGCAGTCTGCACTCGAAATCTCCGCGCAGGCCGACATAGGCGGGACGGAGGCGAGCGGCCGGGTCAGGCTAGGCGTCACTGAAGGCCTAGGAAATGCGCTGATCGCCCCTGCCCTAGCGAGCTTTCGCGACCGCTATCCATCTATCGCGCTCGACCTTATCGCCATGTCGGGCTTTGCAAGCGTGCCCAAGCGCGAGGCCGATATGGCCGTCATGCTGGCGCGGCCGACATCGGGCCGGTTGAAAGTGCGCAAGCTGTCAGACTATGCGCTGCACCTGTTTGCCAGCCGGGACTATCTCTCGCGCTGGGGCGCGCCGCAATCGCCCGCCGATCTCTCCCAGCACACGCTGATCGGTTATGTGGACGATCTCATCTACTCACCGCAGCTTCGTTATCACGCTGAAATCGCACCGGATCTGACGCTGCAATTCTGCAGCCCGTCCATCATCGCGCAATTGCAGATGGCGCGGGCGGGGCTTGGCATCGCAGTCCTGCCAAACTTCATGGCGGCGCGCGATGAGGCGCTTCAGCCCGTCCTGAAGGAGGATGTCCGCGTCGAGCGGAGCTTCTGGCTGACGACCCATGAGGATCTCGCGCCCCTCGCCCGAATCCGCGCGCTGAGCGTCTTTCTTGCTGAGCTCTTCGACACGCACCGGGACATTGTGCTGCCAGAAGGCGGCTGACGCCCCTAAAGCATCGCTGTGTCGGCAGGCTGGCCGAGATAAAGCCGCCCCGTTGTCTCCCAGGTCGACGCGCCAACCATGATGTGCTGGGTCGCGACATGGATGTCGCGAAAGCGCCGCTGAATGGGCGACTGGCTATAGACGGCACTGCCACCCGCAAGTTCGTAGATCCGATCGACGGCGCGCTTGGCAGACTGGACGGCGCTTGTTGTCGCGAGGCGCAGATCGCGGCGAAGCTCGAGCGGCACGGGCCCTTCCTGCGCAGCCTGCCAAGCCGCTTCGATGGCCTCAAAGAAGAATGCGCGGCCTTGGCGGATGTCAGCCTCGCTCAGCGCGACGTCGCGGTGTGTGAGTGCTTTTTCAGATAGTGTCTTGCTGCTACCCGACGGCTTCTTGGCGCCCGCAAGATCGTAGAAGTCGTCCATCGCGCCCCGCGCCGCGCCGAGCGCAACAGCAGCAATCCCGATCGCGAGCAGGCCGAATGCGGGAAAGCGGAAGGCCGCTTCATCCTGGCGCGTGCGGCCAAAGCCGGTAGTCACCCGGTCAGCCGGGACGAAGACGTCTTTAACTTCGAAGTCGGTTGAGCCCGTGCCTTTGAGGCCGGTGACATGCCAGGTGTCCACGAAACTGATCTGGTCTGCCGCAAAGATTGGCGCAATTTGTATGGGGCCGCCCTTGGATGACATGATCAACTGGCCAGCCTCATCGGCGAGGAAGCAGCCGCCGCTGACCCAGTCGGCGTTCTGGCTGCCAGACCCCCAAGCCCAGCGCCCTGTGACGCGATAGCCTTTCTGGCCATCCTGCTCTGTTTCTACGGCGCGGCCCATCGGGGCGAACACGCCCGCCGTCTTCACGCCGGGCCGGCAAAGCAGCTCCCGCACTGAAGAACTGTCAGCGAAGGCCATGCCGAAGGCGGCGGTCGAAGCAATAAAGGCGCACCATGCGGGCGCCGCGTCGCCGCGCGCCAGTGTTTCAATCAGTTCGGCATATTCAATTGGGGTCGTGCCGGAGCCGCCATCACTCTCTGAATGGCAAAGCCCATAGAGACCATCGCGCGCGAGGCCATCAGCGATATCCTGCGGCAGTTTCCTGCACGCTTCGGCTTCTTCTGCGCGCGCGGCAAGCCTGGGACGCCAAACCTCAGCCCGCTCATACAGCGTCGCTTTCATATCAAGCGAGTTGATTGTATCTGCCGGCATGGCGCGCCTCCCATTCGTCCTGCAGTGTGAAAGCCTGCTTTCCTGGAATGGTAGCACAGGAGCGGCGGCGCTGTCGCCAATCGCTCAAGTTTCGCCAGCTGTTTCTTCGCTCTGATGGTGCGTTCTGAGATAGAGAGCGCCGATGATTGCGGCCGCAAATCCTGCAACTGCCCCTGCTCCAAGCCCCCAGCGGGGGCCAAGCACATCGGCAATCCAACCAATAATTGGCGCGCCTAGAGGCGCACCGCCCAAGGCGACAGCGATACGCAGCGCCATGACACGGCCACGCATTTCCGACGCGGTGGTCAGCTGCATCATGCTGTTCGTGGTGGTCATGAAGGTCAGCGCCGCCATGCCTGTGACGACGAGTGCAGCCGCAAACGTCCAGTAGCCAGGCGCGAGCGCCGCGCCGAGACAACCAACGCCGAAGAATGCCGCCCCCGTCACCATTAGCCCCATCGTATGGGTACGGCGCCGCGCAGCCAGGAACGCACCGGCAACCGTACCAACTGCGATGAAGGATGAGAGGACGCCACAGCCCTGCGCATCGCCGCCATCGTCGCAACGAAAATTGAAAACTTGAAGCCGAAAGTCCCGATCAGGAAAAGCATGATGAGGGTGATACGTAGGTCCGGCCTGCGCCACACATAAATGAAGCCCGCGGTGAAGTTACCACGCTGACGCTCGGCTCGCTTCGCCTTGTGCAATTCGCGCACTCTCAGAAAGAAGAGCGATAGAAGGACAGCGAAATAGGAAGCGCCATTGATCAGGAAGGCCCAGCCTGTGCCAAAGGCGGCGATCAGGAAGCCAGCGACTGCCGGACCGGCCAGACGGGCGCTATTGAAGGACGCTGAGTTGAGCGCGACCGCGTTCGGTAGATCGGTGTCGCCGACAAGATCGCTGACGAACGTCTGCCTGACGGGCGCGTCGATGGCGGCTGCGCAGCCAAACAGAAACGAAAAAACATAGACATGCCAGAGCTCTACAAGCCCGGTCACGGTCAGCAGGCCGAGCAATAACGCAAGAATGCCCATGGAGACTTGTGTGAAGACCAGCAGTTTCCGGCGGTCGAAATAGTCTGCGGCAAAGCCGCTCCATGGCAGCAGGAGTAGCTGAGGCGCGAACTGGCAGGCGACGACAAAGCCGAGCGCAGTGGCATTGTGATCGGTCAGCTGGGTCAGGACGAGCCAGTCCTGCGCCGTGCGCTGGATCCAGGTGCCAAAGTTCGAAACCACAGAGCCGCTGGCCCAGACGCGGTAATTGAAGCTCCGAAAGGAGCGAAGCGCACCGTCTGCCGAGATCTGTATCATGAGGAGTGCGCCGCCATACCCCGTGACTTAGACCAATCAAGAGAGTCGGAAAACGGCCAGGAGCTATCACGCTGAGACCAAAGCCCGCGCACAAACAAAAAAAGCCCCCAATCCGAAGATCAGGGGCTTATTTGGGTGCGGGAGGGCGCACCCAACAAAAGAGTAAGCTAGTAATTCCTTTTATTTCAGAGGGTTAGAGGTTTCCCTGCGAGCAACGATCATTCAAAGTTCCGGCAGGCGCCGGCTGATGCGTGCCAGAATATCGTCAAAGAGTGCAGGCTCCCTGTAGTAAAGCGCTCGTGACTTCGCATAAGCGTCCGCGTACGCCTTTCGCGTTTCTGCGTCGCTCAACAGAAAGGCTTCGTTCCTGGTGAGGTCCGGTTCATCTGCCTTGCGGAACCTTTTGGCCTTGTGGTCCTTGTACGCGTCTGTTCCGATGAACTCTTTCACTGAGGCGTCAGCGAGCAGGCAGTACACGTCATAATAGTGGCGCATGAAATTGACAGGCATGTCGCCGTCCGCCTGCTGCTTTCGGAATTTCGTTGAGATGGTCTGGAGCTTTTCGACAAAAGTATAGCCCGGCTCATAGCAAGGCACATCGACCGCGCGGGTGTCGGTCAGGTCTGCAATCCCACTCTCGACTGCAAGTTCGTAAGCCCAGGACGAAATCGTACATGGCCGGTTCGGCGCCACCTGGTCGAACCCGACTTCGAGCAGGATGCCTGCCTTCAGCCCTTCTGGCAGTGGATTCACCGACTCATACTTCAATCGAATGCCTGCGCCGCGATAGTGGCGTGTGGACCACTTCGATAATGCCAGGAATTTTGATGGCTTCGGCCAGACCGTTGAAGAATTCGAGACGCGCCTTTACCTGCGCAGGCTTGTTGTGGTTTGGGCCATACTGGAGGTCGGTCTCTGGGTGGATCAGGATGTCGATGTCTTCCGAAAAACGGTCGATGAGGCCGTATCCCTTTGACAGCGAAGTTCCGCCTTTCAGCTCAAACTTATAGTCAAGCTGCTGCAGTCCCCAGAGGCAGTGCATCAACCAGTAGTCTTTTTCGATGAGGCCCGGATCGATAGTGTTGTTTCGCGCAGCAACAGCGATGAGGTCGGCAAAATCAGGCAGTGCGTGCAGGAGGGTCACGCGGCGGTTGCCTGATCAGGGTTCAATACAGGCTTGAGGAGCCTTGCAGCCCGCGCCGATCCGAAATCCTTCACCGCACGTGACAGTCGCGCGCGGTCCATACGTCGCGCACGCCTAAGTGCCTTGGGAAGCACTGCTGCCTTTTCCTCGGGAAGCCGATCGAGGTTGTGCAACAGATCCACCAGGAGGAATTCTTCGCTGAGGTTTGAAGGAACAGAGGTCCGCATGCGGAAGTCATAGCGTCGGCCATCCAGCTCGAAATGGCCGTGCCGTTTGCGATTATAAACTACCGGCTCATTGTAGAGCTGCGTCGTTCCCAATTCGAGGCTGTTATAGGCGTTTGGCGAAACCATAAGAAACCGGTCATCCCCCAGGAATGACTCAACCAGCTTCTCCGGCTTGGCGGGTGCCTGCCCGAACCGAGTTTTCTTCGGAGCCATATAGAGCCCTGCCCCAACCTTTTCGAGGCGTCCTTCGTCAAGCAGCTGTCCAACATGTCGATCGACAGCGTTTGACCAGGTCGCAAGCTCCTTGCGCCGGTACACCTGTCCGGGGCGCAATTTCCTTTTTAGTTTTGCAAGCGCGGTCATGTTCTGTCTCCATCACCCACAATATAGGGGTCATGCTCCATATTATGCAACATTTCTTATTAAAAAGTCATGCACAACAAAGACAATAAATACTCTCGACACAGGCGCAACATATTGATTTTACGATGTTTTATAGAATGAGGAAGCAGGTCTCTTAATCACTGGAATGGCACAGGGTCTGGGGTCCAATTTATTTATGAATTGAAGCTCGTACGCAGCGAAACCAGGTTGCCCTTTCGCCAAGAGCCGACAATGGATTCCGAACCGCGAGTGACGCGCCCAGTAATCGTGCTTGAAATTAAATTAATTCAACGCACTATGGCACTCAAAACTTCGCTTGTTGTGCAGATTGTTTGCAATTTGTAGCGCAAACTGTGGTGCAGCCCTTTCGTGTTGTCAAAGTTCGACGCTGCCTATCAACGACATTCACATCGCTAACATGATTTGCTGGCCGTTCAAATTCGCGCTGGAGCGTAGCCATGCAACTTTTCGCTCGGGACTGACCCGCGGGTCTGGGTTGATCCTGCTCCGTTACGACAAACCTTGAGTGCTCAGAGGTTCTTTCTTGATTTAAACCCCTATGGGGTATAAGTGGTAGTCATGAACTTTGTTGTCGCAACTCTCGTGACGGTATTTTTCAGCCTGTCGCAGGTGCTCTGCGCGTGTCCCGTCGATATGTCGGCGACGAATAGCATGGCAACCGAGTTCACCGCTCATTCTCACCAGGCGCCCGCCGATGGGCCTGAGGCGCCCTGCGATGATGAGACTGATCACTGCAAGCTTCAGACAGCAACGGTCGCCCAAGCCGACAAGACGGCGAACCCGGTCCAGCACGTATTAGGCGATACGACGCCCATCGGGCTTGCTACACCCTCATGGCAACACGCATGGAAGCGCGTCGTCAATGTCCGCACGCCCTGGCCTGAGGTCCGAAGTTACCTGCTGCAACAAACGCCAGTCACATTGAAGGTGCGTTCCCTGAGCTGATTTCGTGCGTCGCTGCATTAGCAGCCCGATTGCATAAATTCACCTCATGGAGACGATTATGTTGAACAGACGACGTATGTTGCAGACGGTGCTCGGCACCGGCGCAACCTTGGGGGCAAGCAGCCTCCTGCCCGCTTGGGCAAAATCTTCCAGCAACGGAAACCTTGGTGTGCCCTCACTTTCGGGCACGCGCTTCGACCTCGAAATCGGGCAGTTCCCGGTCAGGCTCAACGGCAAAGTCGGTATGGCAACCGGAATCAATGGCACACTTCCCGGTCCGCTCTTGCGGTTGCGCGAGGGCGATGACGTTACAATGAACGTCACCAACCGGCTTGCCGAAGACACTTCGATCCATTGGCACGGACTGCTTGTCCCCTTCCATATGGACGGCGTGCCGGGCGTCAGCTTCCCGGGCATCAAACCGGGCGAAACGTTCAAATATCAGTTCAAGGTGCCGCAAAATGGCACTTACTGGTATCACTCCCATTCTGGTCTGCAGGAACAACTCGGCCATTACGGTCCGATCGTCATAGATCCGGCAGGTACAGACCCAGTGGCTTATGACCGGGAATATGTGCTCGTCCTCAGCGACTGGAGTTTCACGCATCCGCACCGGATCTTCGACAAGCTCAAGAAGAATGCCGAGAGCCTGAATTTCAACCGCCCGACCCTGTCGAACCCAACCGGACTTGGCGGCATGTGGGGGCAGATGCGAATGAGCCCGCGCGATCTCGCAGACGTGACCGGCGAAACCTACACCTACCTGATCAATGGCCATTCGACGGCCGATAATTTCAATATGGTCTTCCAGCCGGGCGAGCGGGTTCGCCTGCGCATTATCAACGCCTCCGCCATGACCCTCTTCAATGTCCGCCTCCCGGGCTTGCCGATGACGGTGGTCCAGGCCGACGGTCTGAATGTCCAGCCGGTTGAGACCGACGAGTTCCAGATGGGCGTGGCCGAGACGTATGATGTCATCATCGCGCCGACCGAAGCGCGCGCCTACGCCTTTGTTGCCGAATCGATCGACCGCTCCGGCCAGGCCGTCGCCACGCTCGGCCCGCGTGCCGGTATGCGGGTCGATGCGCCTGCGCTTCGAGCTGTGCCGATGCTGACCATGCGGGACATGGGAATGGCCCATGGAGACATGGCGGGCATGTCAGGCATGGGGAGAATGGATCATGGTCCGGACACCGCGACGGCCGGGGACGACATGAAAGGCCACGACATGGGTGCCATGTCGATGATGCCCGATCCTCATGGTCCGGCGGTCCAGCCCGTCAAGATTGAAGCAGATATAGAGCGCGGCCCCGGTGTCGCAAAAGTATCAGGCATGACGATGAGCCGCTTGGGCGAACCCGGTCTCGGGCTTGATGATGTCCCCCACCGCACGCTCACCTATAACCAGCTTCGCGCGCTCGACATGAATGAGGACCATCGCCCGCCTGGCCGCGAAATTGTCATTCATCTGACGTCGAACATGGAACGCTACATGTGGTCGTTCGACGGTGTAAAATTCTCCGAGGTAACCGAGTCAATCAAGTTCTACGAGGGTGAACGTGTTCGCCTGACGCTCGTAAACGATACAATGATGCCACACCCGATCCATTTGCACGGCATGTTTTTCGATCTCGTGAATGGCGGTGGTCATCACATGCCTCGAAAGCACACAGTAACGGTCAAGCCTGCAGACAGGGTCAGCGTCGACATCACCGCAGAACATGTCGGTGACTGGGCGTTCCACTGCCATCTGCTTTACCACATGCACGCTGGCATGATGCAGGTCGTCAGCGTCATTCCGCCAGCAGACGATACGACACCAGCTGAAAAAATGCCGGCAGGTCAGATGAATATGCCCATGGACCATCACGGCATGAACCATGGGGAGGGAAAATCATGATGAAACCGAATTTGGCAGCCCCTCTCCTCCTCGGCTTCGCGCTCTACGCGACCGGCAGCGCGTTCGCGGAAGACACAAATCAAACCCCGCCCTGGGATCAGGCCGACGCCATCTACGGCGAGGATGCAATGGCGGACGCTCGCCGGGACGTTCTTGCGGAAGGCGGAGACCAGAAGAGCTTCTACATCCTCTTCAACCAGCTCGAGGCTCAGATGTCTGACGAGGGCGACAGTTTGTACTGGAACGGACAGGCTTGGTATGGGGGCGATATCAACAAGCTCTGGTTCAAGAGCGAGGGCCGCGCCTCTCTGAATGGAGAGGGCGTGGATGATGCCGAGATCCAGGCGCTCTATTCCCGCGCGGTTGCGCCTTTCTGGAATGTTCAGGCGGGCGTTCGCTACGACATCGAACCGGATAGTCTCGCGCATGGGGTCGTCGCACTGAATGGTCTGGCGCCCTACTGGTTCGAAGTCGACGCTTCCGCCTTTCTCAGTGAAAAAGGCGATGTAACGGCCCGCATCGAGGCTGAATATGAGTTGCTCCTGACCCAGCGGTTGATCTTGCAGCCTCGGATCGAAGCAAATCTTTCCGCGCAGGACATACCGGAAAGGGAAACGGGCGCGGGACTTAGCACACTCGATGCCGGCTTGCGGCTTCGTTATGAAATCAGGAGGGAGTTTGCGCCTTATGTCGGCGTCGAATGGCAAAGCGCCTTCGGTGAGACACGCGACATGATCAAAGCCGCAGGCGGTGAAGGCGACGATATCGTCTTTCTCGTGGGCCTGCGGACCTGGTATTAGGAGAACAAAATGGGCGGTTTCATAGAACCCAATATTCACCCCGTGCTGGTGCATTTTACCTATGCCCTCGGCACATCTGCAGCCTTGGCATATGTGGCTGGCCTCCTCGTACCTGCAGGCCGCTGGCGCGACAGCCTTCGACCGGCCGCCGACTGGATGCTGGCATTGGCTGCCTACCATCGCGGCCGGGTTTCAGGCCTATTACAGCGTTGCTCACGATGCGCCGTCCCATGAAGCGATGACAACCCATCGCAACTGGGCTGTTCCCACGGGCCTCGCATTACTGGCCCTCGCCGGTTGGCGCTGGCTGAGAAGGGCCTCGTCGCCCGGCCCGGTATTTGCGATCAGTGCCCTGGCGGTGGCAGGTCTTTTGACGGTTACAGCGTGGTGGGGAGGCACAATTGTCTACAAGTACGGACTTGGCGTGCAGACCCTTCCTGAAGCCAGCGGGCCAGGCCACGATCATGATCATGGCGGCGGAGCCGGTCATGGCGACCAAGGCACCGTAAATTCAACAGACGATCATCAAGACGCTCACGGAGCGCCTCCATCCGACACGATGGATGGATCATCGGCGAGCGGCGATGGACATGATCACGACCATACCGACGGTGCAGCTGATCGAGAAATGTCAGGCACGGTCCCCGCCGGACACGACAACTCCGACGGCCATCACGACACCAAACCGGTCTCGACTGATGAACAGGCGATCCTGGATATCATGGCCGCGATCGAAACCGGTTGGGAGACCGGCGATGGCGAACTGTTCCGACAGAACTTTCTCGACTGGTCAGGCGCCCGGTACTTTGAGTCAGGCGGCGAGAATGCTGGCCTGCTCGACCTTGTCGAAAATCATGTCGAGCCCGAAAAAGATACCATTCCGGATCTCGAACTCGACTTCTCGAATATAGACGTGCAATTCGAGGGAAGTGACTTTGCATGGGCTGTCGCGGACACAGCGATCAGTGGAACGAGCGTATCGGGAAACAAACGGTGCTGTTCCGCAAGGTCGCCGGCACCTGGCAGGTCATTCACACGCACTCGTCCTCTCGTGCGCCGCGATAAGGAGGAAATCCAAACTGCCGCGTGCTGGCCAAGTTGAAATGCAATCGGCAAGCGGCGATGATATTGAGTATACCCCATATGGGTATTAGGTCATGACTGTCCTGTCCTTCCCCCAGAAACCCTACTTCAAACTGGCCCATAAAGTGCGGGCTGGACATTGGTTTGAAGCTGACGCTGCTGCTTTTGTGAGCACCGAAGGCGACGTCACGGCACGGGTCGAGGCCGAATATGAGTTGCTGCTAACCCAGCGTCTGATCCTTCAACCCCGCTTAGAAGCGAGCCTTTCTGCTCAGGATATGCCTGACCTGCAACTCAGTTCTGGTTTAACCAGCGTTGATGCCGGCCTGCGCCTTCGCTACGAAATTGTTCGCGAATTCGCGCCATATATTGGCGTCGAATGGCAAAGCGCTATTGGCGATACCGCAGACTTCATTGAGGCGTCTGGAGGCGAAAAAGATCAAACGGCATTGCTCGTCGGTGTGCGAACCTGGTTCTAAACATGATGGAGATCTAAATTGGCCGATATGGGGCATATGATTTTCGGCAATCTTGGCGCGCTGATTTTTTGGGGCGTCCTGGCATTGCTGATCTATGTCGCTGTGCGTGCGACCATCAATCGGGACGGGGCGGACTCCAAGTCCAACGACCCGGTCGATATCCTCCGGCGACGATATGCGCGCGGCGAAATAGACAAGGAAGAATTTGATCGTCGCATGAAAGACCTGAGCTAACGCCGCTTGCAGACCCCACAATTCTTGAGGGGTCAGGCAAGTGTCCGGCGTATCACCCAGACAATGCCAGTCGCTGAAGATAGCGACGCTCACGCATATGGCTAACTGGGAGACGCTTTTGGGCGATTTGATTGAACCGAACCTGCATCCGATTCTGGTGCATTTTGCCTATGCGCTTAGCCTCACGGCTTTGGCCTCTTATGTGTTGGCCGCCTTTTCGCCTGTCGAGCGATGGCGAGAGACTCTGCGCCCGGCCGCGGACTGGATGCTGGCCTTTAGTGCGATCGCAATCGTGCTGACAATCGCGGCAGGATTTCAAGCCTATTACACGGTAGATCATGACGCGCCGTCGCATGCAGCGATGACCACCCACCGCAACTGGGCTGTACCATCCGGCCTCGCCATCCTCCTATTGGCGGCCTGGCGATGGACGGGAAGAGCAAAAGCCGCCTCAGGCATTTTCGTCACAGGCTTGGCTGCGGCCGCGCTCGCCTTAACCGTCACGGCCTGGTGGGGCGGCAAAATCGTCTATGGCTACGGCCTTGGGGTCAAAAGCCTGCCGCAGGTGACAGGAGATGGCCACGACCATGATCATGGCGGCGGCGGCGTCACGGCAGATCATGATATGGATCCCATGCCAGATTTAGCGCCGACCGCGGCTGCCCATGAAAACTCCGATGGCCATCACGACGTCGCTCCAATCAGTCATGACAATAGTGATGGGCACCATGATGGAGACAGCCCGTCCACAACACCCGCGCCACAAGCTGGATCGCCGGCGAGCGTCGCTGACGCTTTCGGCGAAGCGTTAAAAGCAGGTGATGAGGCGGCGCTGCGCGCGCTGTTTTCCCCCGACGTCGTGATCGCTGAGGGCGGCGGCGCCGAGCGCTCATTCGAAGAGTATGCCGGCCATCATATGCCCGCAGACATGGCTTATACAGCCGCGGTTTCATTCGATCTCAAAGACCGAAACATTCTCGAGAATAGCGATATCGCTACGGTGATCTCTCAATCGGAGATTAATGGCGCCTATAGAGGCGAGCCCGTGCACCGCCAAGCTATGGAAACCATGGTTCTCAAACGCGACGCTGGGGTCTGGAAGATTCACCATGTCCATTGGTCATCCGCGCCGATCACCGAAGATCACGAGCACTGATAAATGGCTGGGGGTGGCCAAACACAGCTTGCGGACCCGCTGATGGGTCAAAACCACTTCACCGCGGTGCGGTGGGTGTTGGCGATCGCTGTAGTACTCGGTCATATCTGGCTCCTCACGACAGGGTTCGAACCGTTTCGCATCCACGAATGGACTGCCAGCTATATGGCCGTGAACGGGTTCTTCGTCCTGTCAGGCCTCTTGATTGCCAAGAGTCTTCATACAAGGCGCGATATGAAGGCTTATGCAGTTTCACGGTTTCTGCGGATCTACCCAGCTCTGGTGATTATACTTGCGGCTTTTGTCCTCGTCTTCGCGCCTGTCTATTCGGCCGAGGGCGGCGGATCATTGTTTCAGCCGGAGACCTGGCAATACACCTACAAAGTCTTGGCGCTTGGCGATCCCGACAGCGCGCCCGCACAGATATTCTCTCAGAATTTGGAAACCGACTTTAACGGGCCGCTCTGGACCATTCGGTTCGAGCTAGCAGCGTACATCCTAGCGGGCATCGCGTTCATGTTTGGCACCGTCAACGGCCCATGGCGTGTTCTTAGCGTCTTCTTGCTTGTGCAATCGGTCTATCTTAGCGCGCCTTTGTTCATCGATACGAGTGCGCTCCCGCCGAGCGTGATGTCCTTGCTCCGCCTCTCATCGGCCTTTCTGCTCGGAATGACGCTTTGGCAGTGGCCTATTTTGCGCAGACCGCCCCTCTTGGCGGTCGCAGGTCTGATTGCAGCGTTCGCGCTCCTTGGCGGCGGCCCCCTCGGCGAATTGTTTGCGACCCTTGCCCTCACAAGCCTAATGCTTCGAGCTGGATTGCCAAAACGTGCGTCCGTCCGCATCGCCAAAATTCCGGACTATTCGTACGGGATTTATATCTGGCACTACCCGCTTTTGCAGGTATTTCTGGTTGGACAACCAGATGTTAGCCCCGCTGTCCTGGCTATAATGACCGCGCCGCTCATTCTGCTCGTCGCGGCCACTTCGTGGCATGTCATCGAAAAGCCAGTGCTTGCTCTGAAGCTGCGCGCCCGCTCGATAAACCAAAAAACCGTATCGCCGGAGGTGGCCGCATGACCTCCGCGTCGCATTCACTGATTGAAACATTGCTTCGGGCTCAAAGCCAATTTGAGAAGCTTATAAGCAGCGCATCTGAAAACACACCCGCAACTAAGTTTGCAGAAGGCCGAGGTGTGCATTCTTCTTTCTGAGGCATTTGCGAAGTCGATCGAACACCGCCGAGAAAATCTCCTCAGGGCACTACGAGCGATGGCAGGTATTTTCAGAGGCCTTGAAAGAGCCTCGCTGGAAACGACGAGCAACAGCCCGAACAGGCTCGGGACCGCGTGCGGTCAATGCGAAACAGCGATCTACGCTTTTCTTAAAGCAACCGAGCCTGACACTCAGGGGAGATTGAAATGAGCGCGGCGCCCTGGTCTGGCGCGTTGGCCATCGGGGTCGGCTGGGCCGCGCTCGACGCTCGCCTTGGCAAGAACACGGCACATGCTCATTTGGCACATCAGGCCATACTCGGGCTGGATGGCGCAGTCGTGGTGACGACAAACTCAGAGATAGTAGCCCCGACCGGCAAGGCTATTCACATCCCTACTGGGCAGACCCATTCCATCGGTCCTGAGGGACGCCTGACGCGCTCGATCTATATTGACCCGCGCTTTTCCGGAATTCGAAACGATCAGCAATGCAATCAGCCTGCCTGCCTTTCGGATGATCTATCAGCCGCTCTAGAGCACATCAGCGACATTAATCAGGCGCGCGATTGGGCGAAAAGGTTCGCGGGCCGGTTGCCTGGTTCGGCCATAGATTCACGCCTGCAAAAAGCCCTTGGCAACGTTCGCGCACTCGCCAATCCCGCCGCTCTGGCGCGCGAGCTCGCGCTGTCTCCAACTCGGCTGCGAGAGATCGTCAAGGCGGACTTCGGTGTTCCGCCCAGCAAGCTATTGCAATGGTTGCAATTGCTCGGCGCCGCTAAGGCAATGGAGGCGTCGTCCAGTCTCGCTGATGCAGCGGCCGCGGGCGGTTTTGCTGACCAGGCGCATTTCACTCGCCGACTGCAACAATGGTTCGGGGTGACCCCAAAAATTGGCCTGTCGGGTTTGGAGGTGTCCGTCGATGATCTCAGCTGATCCCTCATCCAACGCGGATTGGTCGGCGCGCTTGTCTTGCTCAAGACAACGATGCGGGCCCTAAGTATATATACGGAGTAACCAATACCCCCTATGGGTATTAACTCATTTTCGAAGCAACGCATCGCTGTCGCACGAATTATGTGGCGGCAACAACCAAAGAGAAGGAAAACACCATGCGCCTCATCCCCACTGGGCACGCCCTATCCATTTTTCTCGCCATCACGTTTACGCTCTGTATCGCATGGGGGTTGGTCGCACCGCCTAGTCTCCACATGCACGGTGCGTGGGAACAGCTCCTACCCGGATTTGAATTCATTTCGGTTTCAAGCTTCTTCCTCGGCCTCATCGAGTCCTACGTTTACGGCTGGTATATCGCGCTTGTCTTCGTACCGCTCTACCGACTGTTCAATCGCCAAAAAGCCTAATGCCAGAACTCCATTAGAGATCAGCCGCCCAACCCGGGCGCTGACCTTTAAGAGTGACACTGAAGCCAAACCCCGGAGGGGCGGATATGACCAATACCGATCATAAACATCACGACCATGGACATCATGATCACCACCACGGGGATGATCATGATTGTTGCCATGGTGGCGGAGACGCCGATGCCGGCGCGGACGGCAAATATGATCTCGTCCCGCAGGGCTACACAGGCACGGTCTATACATGCCCGATGCATCCAAACGTTCGCGACGTCCGAAACTCCGGGTGCCCTATCTGCGGCATGGCGCTGGAGCCAGAAGGTGTTGTCGTAGGCGAAGAAGACACTTCAGAACTCGACGATATGACCCGTAGATTCTGGATCAGCGCCATCTTCACCATCCCGCTTGCCATTTACGCCATGGGTGACCTGATCTCCGGCAAACCCCTCGAAGGGCTTTTGCCCGCCGGTTGGTCCCAATGGGCTCAATTCGTGCTGGCGGCTCCTGTCGTCCTCTGGGGCGGATGGCCATTCTTCGTCCGTGGTGTTCGGTCGGTACGGACGATGAACCTCAACATGTTCACCCTTATCTCTCTCGGCGTAGGCGTTGCTTTTGTCTTCTCGCTTGTTGCAACAGCTTTGCCAGGCATCTTTCCGCACGCATTTCGCAATGAGGCTGGCGAAGTCGCTGTATATTATGAAGCGGCCGCGGTGATCACGACGCTCGTATTGCTCGGGCAGGTTCTTGAGCTGCGAGCCCGAAGCGCAACATCGGGAGCAATCCGCGCGCTCCTGGAACTCACCCCGCCGACAGCAAACCGAATCGTGGCGGACGGACAGGAAGAAGAGGTTTCCGTCGACGATGTCCAGAGCGGTGACCGGCTACGGGTCCGGCCAGGCGAAAAAGTACCTGTCGACGGCGAAGTTGTTGAAGGGCGTTCGAATGTCGACGAGTCCATGATCACTGGAGAACCTATTCCAGTCGAGAAAGCAGCAGGGGATCCGATTACCGGCGGTACAGTTAACGGCACCGGATCACTCGTCATGGCCGCGACGCGCGTCGGCGAAGATACAATGCTATCGCAAATCGTACGCATGGTCGCCGAAGCTCAGCGCTCACGCGCGCCCATCCAGAAGCTCGCCGACACAGTGGCCGGCCTGTTTGTCCCGGCCGTCGTCGTGATCGCGATTATCACTTTCATCGTCTGGGCGATTTTTGGGCCTCACCCGGCCATGGCTTTTGCGATCGTCAACGCCGTGGCTGTGTTAATTATTGCGTGTCCCTGCGCGCTTGGCCTTGCAACGCCGATGTCAATTATGGTCGCCACAGGAAAGGGCGCACAGAGCGGCATTCTGATCAAAAATGCTGAAGCGCTCGAGACGTTTGAAAAAGTCGACACGATCGTCGTCGATAAGACCGGCACTTTGACAGAGGGCCACCCCAAACTTGTGACAGTCGAGCCTGCGAGTGGTCTCGCAGAAGCAGACTTCCTGGCTTACGCTGCCGCGATTGAACGCGGGAGCGAGCACCCTCTTGCGCAAGCCATCGTCAACGGGGCCGAAGAGCGCGGCGCAGCGCGCCTGGAGTCGACCGATTTTGAATCAGTCACCGGAGAAGGCGCGCAGGGCCGGGTCGATGGAAAGCTTTTCGCCATCGGCAACGCCAAGATGATGCGCCGGGTCGGTGCTTTTGACGAAACACTGAAAGCCCATGCTGAAACCTATCGCCGCGACGGCCAGACGGTGATGTTCGCCGCTCTGGACGGCAAACCGGCGGGCCTGATTGGGGTCGCCGATCCAATCAAAGAAACGACCCCTGAAGCCATAGCCGCCTTGCACAAGGCGGGCATGAAAGTCGTCATGCTGACGGGCGACAGCCTGGCAACAGCGCAAGCGGTTGCACGCCAAATTGGCATTGATGAGGTGGAGGCCGATGTGTCACCAGAAGACAAAAACCGGATCGTGCGCGAACTCCAATCGAAAGGTGCGGTCGTCGCCATGTGCGGCGACGGCATCAATGACGCGCCTGCCCTTGCTCAAGCGGATATCGGAATAGCCATGGGAACCGGTACAGATGTGGCCATGGAGAGCGCCAGTGTCACCCTGGTCAAAGGCGATCTTCGCGGTGTCGCCCGCGCGCAGCGGCTGAGCCGCGCGACGATGGGCAATATTCGCGAAAACCTGTTCTTTGCCTTTATCTATAATTCGCTCGGCGTGCCGGTTGCTGCCGGCATCCTCTATCCGTTCTTTGGGCTCCTTCTCAGTCCAATCATCGCCGCCGCCGCGATGAGCCTCAGTTCATTCTCAGTCATTGCGAATGCGCTGCGACTTCGCTCCGTCAAACTATAATTTCGAAGGAAACACTTATGTCAAAATGGATTCTTGGTGCCTTGGCCGCCGCCCTTTTTGCGCTTGCCGCTGGGTTTTTCGTCTCGGGCGGTTTGGCGAGCCCCGCAAATGCGCAAACCATTACCGTCTATAAAACACCCTGGTGTGGATGCTGTACGGCCTGGATAAAACACCTTCAGCGCGATGGTCTTGAAGTACGTGTTATCGAACGCGAAGACCTTGCACCTGTGCGGGCCTCGCTGAACGTGCCCGATGAACTTGCCTCCTGCCACACCGCGTCGGTTGATGGCTACGCGATTGAGGGCCATGTCCCAGCCTCGGAAATTCGTAAGCTTCTTGAAACCCGGCCAGATGCGGCGGGGCTTTCGGTGCCCGGCATGCCAATGGGCTCTCCCGGAATGGAAACCACAAGCCCGCCTGACGCCTATGATGTCATTCTGTTCAGTGCGGAGCAGCAAAGCGTATTCGCGAGCTATGTCGGCCGCTTCCCGGCTGAACAGGCGGTTGGGCAATGAAATCCGAAATCTATAAAAAAGGCTCGCTAAGTCTCGCAGGAACCATTGCGATGGGCACCGGTGTCATGATTGGCGCCGGGATCTTCGCACTGACCGGGCAAGTCGCGCAATTCTCAGGACCGGCGTTTCCGCTCGCCTTTTTGCTTGCGGCCGTGGTCAGCGGGTTCAGCGCCTACACCTACATCAAAATGTCGAACAAATATCCGTCGGCCGGCGGCATCGCGATGATCCTTCAAAAAGCCTATGGGCCAACGACAATTGCCGCCGCCAGCGCGCTGCTCATGACTATGTCGATGATCATCAATGAGAGCCTCGTCGCTCGCACATTCGGCGCCTACACATTGCAACTCTTTGATGTTTCGAAAGACAGTATTCTGGTACCAGTTCTAGCCGTCGGATTGATCGTTTTTGCGTTTGTAATCAACATATCCGGAAACAAAATCATTGGCGGCGTATCCAAAGTTGCTGCGGTCCTGAAAGTTGGCGGCATTCTGATCTTTGCTGGCGCGGCGCTCTGGGCGTCCGGCCTTTCTTTTGAAGCAGCCTCCTCGGCCACAACAAATGAGACTGGACCTGGGGGATTCCTCGCCGGCGTCGCCCTCGCCATTCTTGCTTTTAAAGGGTTCACCACGATCACCAATAGCGGCGATGAGGTGAAAAACCCCAATAAGAATGTCGGCCGCGCGATCATCTGGTCGCTGGCGATCTGCCTTGTTGTCTACATGGCTGTCGCTCTAGCGGTTGGGTCCTCACTGACACTTGAAGAAATTGTCGCAGCCAAGGATTTCTCGCTCGCAGAAGCCTCGCGCCCGGCCTTTGGTGATTTTGGCGTGGCGTTTACCGTGATCATCGCAATCATTGCCACCGCGTCGGGACTACTCGCCAGTGTCTTCGCGGTTTCGCGCATGCTCGCCATGCTGACGAATATGAACCTGATCCCCCACAAGCATTTTGGCATGCCCGGCGGCATCCAGAAACACACGCTTGTCTATACTGTTGTTTTGGCTGCCTTCCTGGCCGCTTTCTTCGATCTTGGGCGGATCGCTTCACTCGGCGCGATTTATTATCTCGTAATGGATATTATTATCCACTACGGCGTGCTGCGCTATTTACGCGAAGATGTCGGCGCCCGCGCCTCTATTCTAGTCGCCGCCATATTATTCGACCTGATTGCCCTTGGCGCCTTCCTGTTCATCAAAGCGACCGCAGACCCGATGATCGTCATCATCGCGATTGGGTCAATGGCTGCAATCTTTGCTTTCGAAGCGCTCTATCTCGGCCGGATCCGCGACAAGGAGGCGCCCGATCATGCGCACTCTCACTCATGATGTAACTGGTCCGCCGAGGGTAAACCTGATCGAGTTCTGCGAGCGAGCGGTGAGCAGGACTGGGATCCTTATTGGTTTAAAAGCGATGGCGCACCCTATCGCGGGGCGTATGAGAATGGTTTCGCGGCCCCGGCACACCGCGAGGTTCGCGCCATGATCCTGGCGATTGTCATCTCCGCAGTCACCTTCGTGCTATCCGGCGCGCTTCACTATGCGATTGTCTCAGGCGCAATCCGCCACCTCGGAGCTGCGAGCTATCATCGCGGCCGCAAACTTGTCACTGCGCTTTGCGTCTCGGGGATTGCGCATCTCGCGGCGGCCAGTCTTTACGCCCTCGCTTATGGCCTGGGCCGCGCCCTAGAGATAGGTGATCTAAGCGGTGATACGCCGACGACAGCCATGGACGTCTTTTACTTTTCGCTCGTCAGTTACACCTCACTCGGTCTTGGCGACATTGTTCCAACCGGCCATTTGCGCTTCGTCGCCGGTGTCGAGGCGCTGAATGGTTTTCTGCTCATCAGTTGCTCGGCGGCGATGCTGTTTCTGTTCATGACGGAGCAGAGCGAGGAACGCAGGCAATGAGCCCCCCACACACGCTTCAATACAGTTGCACCTGAAATGTTTGGCGCGCGCCTGCGCCTATCAGGGAAAGAACTCGGGCACGCGTATTATTGAGGAATGGGGGCACAAGTGACCAATCTGGTAAAACGCTATGGTCTGATCGGCATCGCCATCGTCTTCCTCGCTGCCGCGATTGTCGGCTGGACACAGCTACGCAACCCCCATGAAGAGCGCGGCCATATCGAAGTGTTCGGTAATGTCGATGTGCGCCAGGTCAATCTGGGTTTCAAAGTTCCCGGGCGCCTCGCCGAAATGATGGTCGATGAAGGCGACAAGGTCGCTGCAGGCGCAGTTGTCGCAAAACTCGAGCCGGTTGACTATGAAAATGAAGTGAAACTCGCGCAAGCGCGGGTCGCACGGTCTCAAGCTGCGCTCAGCGTTCTGCTCGCCGGCTCCAGGCCCCAGGAAATCGCCCAAGCTGAAGCGCAGCTCGCCGCAGCAGAAGCGGCTCTGACCGTCGCTGAAACCACCCTGTCGCGACAGGAGTTTCTTGCCGAGCGAGATATCGCCTCACACCAGGCACATGAGGAAGCCGAAGCGCGGCATGGCGCGGCCATTGCGCAGCGTGACGCCGCCGCAAAAAGCTTGGAGTTGGCGCGCATTGGACCGCGCTCTGAGGATATCGATCAGGCGCGTTCGGTGCTGGCCGCCGAACAAGCCGCTCGCGCCCTGGCTGAGCAACGCGTCGCCGATACGATGCTGACCGCCCCAAATGAAGGCATCATTTTGACACGTGTTCGCGAGCCGGGCGCAATCATCGGCGCAGGGGAAACCATTTATACCTTAACCTTGACCTCGCCGGTCTGGGTGCGCGCCTATATTGAAGAGCCAGATCTTGATTTCATCCAGGCCGGTATGGACGCTGAGGTGCGCACCGACTCCGGACGCGTCTACACAGGCCAAATCGGGTTCATCTCGCCGGTCGCCGAGTTCACGCCAAAGACGGTCGAAACCCGGTCATTGCGAACCAGCCTTGTCTACCGCGTGCGCATCATCGTTGAAGATCCAGAACACCGCCTGAAACAGGGCATGCCGGTTACAGTCATGCTCAGCCCCGACCGGGATGTTTGAGCGTGCCGGGCCCGCTGATCCAGATAGATCAACTCAGCAAGCGCTTTGATAAGGGCGCCCTTGCGGCGCTCGATTCTGTTACGGCCCATTTCAATGCAGGGGAAGTCACTGGTCTGGTTGGTCCCGATGGGGCTGGAAAAACCACATTGCTGCGTCTGATCGCAGGCTTACTGGTTCCCTCAACAGGTAAGATCACTGTCAACGGTCTGGATCCTGTCACGGATAGCGGAGCGGTTCACCGGATTGTGTCCTATATGCCCCAGCGGTTTGGGCTCTACGAAGATCTGAGCGTCCAGGAAAACCTGACGCTGTACGCTGATCTGCGGTCAGTTCTAGGGTCAGACCGCGAAGAGGCCTTCGAGCGGCTTTTGGGATTTACAGGCCTCGCACCTTTTACGAACCGGCTGGCTGGAGCGCTTTCCGGCGGTATGAAGCAAAAGCTTGGCCTTGCCTGCGCCCTCATCAAGAAACCCGACTTGCTGTTGCTTGACGAACCAAGCGTTGGCGTCGATCCGATCTCCCGGCGAGAGCTTTGGCGCATGGTCTATGAACTGGTCGATCAGGGGATTGGCGTCGTCTGGAGCACGGCCTATTTAGATGAAGCTGAACAATGCGCCCGCGTGCTGCTCCTGAATGAAGGCGCCTTGCTTTATGCAGGCTCGCCGCAAGACCTCACAGACCGGGTCGCCGGTCGCACCTACCAGATCCGGCATATCGACACCGATCGCCGCGAAGTCCTAAGCGAAGCAACAAAGCTGGCAACCGTGATTGACGGCGTTATCCAGGGAAGCCGCGTGCGTCTGGTCATGGCCGAAGGTGCCGATCCGCCAAATCTCGCGCCGCTGAACGCGGGCCTAGCAGCTGAAATCTCGCAAATCCAGCCGCGGTTTGAAGATGCCTTCATGGATCTGATCGGCGGTGGATTTCGCGCGACCTCACCTTTTGCCAATCGAGAGGATAGCGCCGAACATACTATGAATCAGGTGGTCGAGGCGCGTGCGCTAACGCGGCGGTTCGGGGATTTCACAGCTGCTGATAATATCAGCTTCGAAGTGGGGCGCGGTGAAATCTTTGGCCTGATTGGACCCAATGGCGCTGGCAAGTCGACCACGTTCAAAATGCTGTGCGGTTTGCTCCAGCCGAGCGAGGGCTCGGCCCGTGTGGTTGGCCTTGATTTGCAAAACGCCCCAAGCAAGGCGCGCGGCCGGATCGGCTATATGGCTCAGATTTTTTTGCTGGTGTTTATGGCCTGACAGGCAAATCCCGCAAAGACGCCATCTCTCAAATGATTGAGACGTTCGGGTTTGCTGACAGGCTGGATGTCAACGCCATGGGGCTGCCGCTTGGCTATAAACAACGCCTGGCGCTCGCCTGCGCGGTTATGCACGAACCGGATGTCCTTTTCCTTGATGAGCCGACATCCGGTGTTGATCCACGCACCCGGCGAGAGTTCTGGACCCATATCAATGCGATGGTCGCCAATGGCGTCACGATCATGGTGACAACGCACTTCCTGGATGAGGCGGAATATTGCGATCGGATGGCGCTTATTTATCGCAGCAAGATGATCGCCAGTGGCTCNNNACGCGTTCATTGCGCTGGTTGAGCAGAGTGATCGAGAGCGCGAGGCGGGATGAAGGACCGCGAACCCCTTGCGCTGCGGTGGCGACGTCTGACCGGCCTGATCGTAAAGGAGTCGCGCCAGGTTCTGCGCGACCCGAGTTCCGTCTTGATCGCGGGCGTGATGCCGCTCTTGCTTCTCTTCCTGTTCGGCTATGGCGTAACCTTTGATCCACGCCAACTTGATGTCGCATTGGTGGTTGAGCAGCAGTCATCGGAAACTGCGAGCTTCCAAGCCTCGCTTGAAAACTCAACCCTGTTCGAGGTCGAAACGGGCCCGGATCGTCGCCTGTTCGAGCGCGCGCTGACACTTGGCGAATTGGATGGGTTAATCGTACTGCAAGCTGATTTCGCGGAGAAAGCGTTTCGGGCCGAAGGCGCGCCTATTCAGGTTATCGTGGACGGCGGTGATCCGAACACGGCATATCTGGTCAGTGGTTATGTCGAGCTCCTATGGGCCAACTGGCTGCGCCAAGTGTGCAGCTGGAACCGCAAGTCTGGTTCAATCCGGAGATTTCGAGCCGAAACTATCTCGTGCCAGGATCGATTGCGATCATTCTGACAACGATTGGCGCGCTCCTCACCGCCCTGGTCGTCGCACGCGAATGGGAGCGTGGCACGATGGAGGCATTGCTCGCGACGCCGGTTGGTATCTTGGAGCTGCTGATTGGCAAACTGGTGCCATACTTCCTGCTCGGGCTGGGCTCCATGGCGCTCGCGGTCATCACAGCCGTGCTTTTGTTCGGCGTGCCGTTTCGGGGTTCGCTCGCCGTGCTCATTCTGTCCTCATCGCTCTTCATGCTGTGCTCGCTCGGTCAGGGCCTTCTGATCTCTACCTTGACCCGCAACCAACTGGTCGCCGCGCAAACCTCCTACCGGCTTTCTATTTTTCGAACTTCGTATTCGAAATTGACAGTATGCCGCTCGCATTGCGCCTGATCAGCTATGGCGTCCCCGCCCGATACTATGTCTCGACCTTGCAAACTGAGTTTCTCGCAGGCGACGTCTGGAGCGTTATCGTTCCGGATCTGATTGGGCTCGGCGTGTTTGCGCTCATCATCTTCGCTCTCACGGCGCTGACCACGCGCACGCGTCTGGAATAGCGGCATGTTTCAACGCATCTGGTCTCTCATTATCAAGGAGCTTCTCGCCAGCGCCCGCGACCCGCAAACTCGCTGGGTCGTGCTGTTTTCGCCGCCTTTCCTTCTGGTGATTTACGCCTTCGCCATCACCCAGGAAATCTCCAGCGTCACGCTCGGCGTGTACACCCAGGATCGCGGCGTCGAGGCGCGAGAACTGATCAGCAGATTCGAGGGTTCACCGACGTTTGAAGAAATTCTCTATCTGCGTCGCGACGCCGATATCGCCGCGGCAATTGATTCTCGTTCGGTCGATTTGGTCTTGAGGATCGGTCCGGACTTTTCCCGGCAATTGGAGCGCGGTGAACCAGCGAACGTACAGCTCATTCTGGATGGCCGCGCCTCCAACGCCGCCCAAATCCTTGCAGGTTATTCTGGGCGGATCGTCCAGGATTTCAACGAAGATCAAGCGACCGCGCTCGGTGTGCCGACCCTCACCAAGGTCGTGACCCGTGTTTGGTACAATCCAAATCTCGATCCGCTTTGGTCAGCCGTACCAGCGCTGTTTGCCGTCCTGACCGCGATTGTCGGGTTCATGGTCTCGGCCCTGTCCATCGCACGCGAGCGCGAACTTGGTACATTCGAGCAGCTGCTTGTGTCGCCGCTCAGGCCAACAGAGATTCTGATCGGCAAGGCGGTGCCGGCTCTGATGATCGCCCTGGCAAGCGCGACAGCAATGCTGATCCTTGGCTGGCTGGTTCTGGATGTTCCCCTGCGCGGGTCTCTGCTTCTGCTTTATGCCAGTATGATCATCTATCTCGCCGCGATCATCGGGATTGGTCTGTTTATCTCTTCGCTCGCAGCAACACAGCAACAGGCGATCATCGGTCTTTTCATCTACATGATGCCAGCTGTCCTATTGTCAGGGTATGCAACCCCGGTCGCCAATATGCCCGATTGGCTCCAAGCTTTGAACGAGTCCAATCCGATCATGCATTTCATCGTGATCAGCAAGGCCGTCTATATGAAGGACGCGCCAGCTGAACTCTTCTTCCACCATACCTGGCCCATGGCGGTTATCGCTGTCGTGACCCTTACCGCAGGCGCCTGGCTGTTTCGCAGGCGCGTGTCCTGACCCAAAATTAAGCAATCAAGAGGACCAAAAATATGTGCCTATCAGCAGAAGTCAGTTTCATCGCCGCCGCAGGGCTTATCCCGGCAGGCGCGCTTAGCATGCGCCAGGCCTGGCGGGGCGACCGGCGTTATTTGCCACTGGCAACCCTGCCACTCCTGTTCGGACTGCAACAGCTTGCTGAAGGCGTTGTCTGGGTTGCCGGCGCCGGCCAGAATACCGAGCTCATTGCCACCGCTTCACTCAGTTATATGTTCTTTTCCTGGCTCGCATGGCCTGTCTGGATCCCGGTCTCGACTTTCGCCTTGGAGCCGGCGAAGCGAAAGCCCTACTTCCTCATATTCGTGATTGTCGGCGCGATGCTCGGCGCCTTGCAATATGTGCCTTACTTCGCGCATGCGGATTGGCTCAACACGCGCTTCCTCTCGCACGTGATCATCTATGAAGGTACTGAGCTGCTGGACTTTGTCGGACGCCGAGAGATTACCTATGCGATCTATGTGTCAGTTGTGATCCTGCCACTTTTACTATCATCGGTACGCGGCGTGCGTATCTTCGGTTTTCTCGCGTTTGGCGTTCTCATCACAACCTATACGTTCTTCGCATACGCCTATGTTTCGGTCTTCTGTTTCGGCGGGGCGGTCATGTCATCCTATCTGGTCTGGATGATGTACCGGGGTGACGGTTCGAAACACGGCACACGACCTCAAACAACACCTGCGTGAGCCAGAAGTGATGGCACTCGACCCATTCGCCATTGCCGGCATTGACACCGCCCGCCTGACACGCGTGAGCAGTCGTTTCGAGCCGCGTTTGGCGTCCGCAGTGTCGGCCCGTGTCGCAAAATGCAGGAAATAGGTGCATCGCTTTTTTAGAGTGGGTGAAGACCGGCGCCTTCTGAGCCCCCCTCAGAAGGATAGCTCAACGCCCATCAGGAACTCAAACGGCTTTCCCGGGCGAAGACCGGCCGGGTCTATTGAGGCAACATACACGTCGTCAAAAAGTTTCTGCGATCCGTCAGGTCACTCCATATTGCAGCATCCGCCACCCAACGCGCCTCGATGAGTTGCGCCGCCTCGATTGCGCCCTGCCCGGCGCGCCCGTGCATCGGACACATAGTTTGCCGACAGATCCCTACCCCAGCGATTGGTCTCGACACCTGCGTTCCATGTCAGCTGTTTGTCGGACACATAGGGTAACTTGTCCCCAGCGGCGACATAATCCCACGGTACATAGTCGCGCTCGAAACGCCGCTGGAATTTTGCATCTGTGAGCGTATAGACGAACCCTGGCGGAAGGGCGAATTCTACCCCCAAAAGGGTTGCCGCATCACAGCTGGCAGTGGCTTACATGGACTTGCACGCTCACTTCACCGCCATTGAACGGGTCACCAAAGTACAGTCGTCGCCGAACGACGCCGTGCAGGTTCCGATAGTCGCTGACAATCCGGATACGGGACATGCTCTCTTATATGATCAGCTCAGTGCGCAGGCTCGCATCCGCAACGAGGCGCCGCTGCAATCCCGGTTCAACCTGATATGCCAGCGCGAACACATCGGGCATACGGGCGGGCTTGCCGGTGGAAAGCGCGATACAGACATATTTGGATGCGCCCAGAATCAGTGTTTGATGATCATCTGCCCGCACGACCTGGAAGTACCGATTGGCTCGCAATCTGCCATCATTGAACGTTATCCAGTTTGCGATGATGACCCCGTCGCCAAGTCGCGCAGGCCGCTGATAAACCAGCCTAGTTTCCCGAACCGCCATACCTCGGTCCAGATCGACGCACGCTTCAGCGGGCAGTCCAACCGACGCTGAATGTTCCATGGCGCAGTCATTCATCCATTTCAGATAAACTGCATTGTTCACATGGCTGAACGCATCAATGTCTGACGCAGCGACAGTCAAGCGAGATGTGAATGCGTCGGAAAACAGGAGGCCGCTCTGCTGATCGACAGGCATGACTTCTACCTCCCTCTTCGCTGAATATGATCATGTGCTTCCGCGGCGTTCAATTCGCGCGTCGAATTTCCGGTGCGGACATAATATTTCGAGGTATCCGACAAGACGAGAAAGACTGGTTCTGCGGCGCGCTCTACGAGCACCCAGCATATTGTCATGTCGTCGATCTTCAGGAACCGGCACCTGATCAGCGTGCAAGCGACACCCCCCAGATACGTCTTTACGATCCCCGTCAAGGCGCGCTCAAATTCATCAACTGACGGCTGCCGAAGCGTTTTAAGATCCTGTTCAATTCCGGTCAGCTCGCCTGCATCTGTCACGCCGATTAGGAGACGACCGCCTTCATGGTTCATCAATCCAGCGATTGTCTTGGCAATGACTTGCTCAAGACTTCTATTGGTCCTCGATTCATTGATATCCCACCGCAAAGTGGATTTGAACTCGGTGAATTCGTTCTCACCTCCGGCAATGACACTTGGCAATGCCGTTTGGAGATCCTCAAGGAGTCCCTCAGCTTTACGCAACTGAACAGAGAGTGCACGTGTCAGAACGGCAAAGACCATTCCGATTGCCGCGCCGAGTGCAGCGAAAATGCCATTCATAGCCATGAGATGGTAAACTGGCGCGCCACTCACCCGCTCCCAGGCAAATCGGCCAAAGTCAGAATATTCGGGTGAAAACAGAGCGCCATACTCCATCCACAAGACGAGCGTAATGATGGGGTGAAGAACAATGACCCCTATGATCGCGCCCATGGCGGCATAAAGAAGAAAATGCCGTACAGGACGGTAAAGTCCGATTCCTGAGCGTCCAAGAGCAAGACGGCGTGTCAAACTGATTCCTCTCTCAGGCCGCGAACCGAGTTGATGATGAGGGTGCCAGCCGCACCTGCAACAATCGCCTCGATATCCTTCAATGCACCGATCGCTGCTTTTGCGCCGCTATGGCGCACAAACGCGCAGGCAGCTCTGACTTTTGGGCCCATTGATCCTGCCGGGAACTCATACGTGTCCAGAGCATCAGGCCCCGCTTCTATAATGCGCCGCTGTGAGGGCTGCCCCCAGTCGACATAGACCGCATCGACATCGGTCGCCATGATGAAGAGATCCACTTCAAGTTCGCGGGCCAGCAACGCGCTGGCAAAATCCTTGTCGATGACGGCTTCAACTCCCTTGAGCCGACCATCTTCTCCCCGGATTGTCGGAATCCCCCCTCCACCGGCGCAGATAACAATTACGCCGCGGTCGAGCATCCATTTGATTGGATCCAGTTCAAGAATTTTCTGAGGTTTGGGCGACGCAACAACCCGGCGCCAATCCTGACCATCCGCTTTGATCTGCCATTTTTTTTCGGCCGCAAGACGTTCTGCATCAGCCCGGGAATAAACCGGTCCGACAAATTTGCTCGGCGCGTCAAACGCCGGATCAAGCGTATCGACCTCGATCATGGTGAGCAGTGTCGCGATCTCTTTGTCCCCTTGCAGGCAGTTTCGAAGCTCGCGCTCGATCACGTACCCGATCATGCCCTCGGTCTCGGCGCCGAGAACATCCAAAGGGAAGGCTTCGTCTGGCTTGTAGGCCGCCCCTTGCAGTGCCAGCAATCCGACCTGGGGCCCATTGCCATGCGTAACAATCAGTTCGTGTTTCC
>LWDU01042370.1_pt1 | contig 36678 bp, 34 predicted proteins | sample 727161 | NCBI WGS metagenome assembly LWDU01 (sample SAMN04566230, study PRJNA314399) | hydrothermal vent metagenome | isolation source: deep sea hydrothermal plume seawater | place: Mexico: Gulf of California, Guaymas Basin | collected 2004-07-11 | reverse complement strand
ATTACCCGGTGGTAAATGGTTTTCCAGTCCTGCAATGTCATTAGGAATGTTGTTTTATAGATTAAAGGATTTTTTAGCCAGTAAATCTTAAAACTTACTTATATTTTTATCCCTGCCTTTTTAACTGTTGGTGCAATTGCAGAAAGATTTCTCGGAGCCATAAGATGGGCACCATGCACACCATCAATTTCTTCAAATTGATTGATAAGTTCAGCACAAATAGCAGTACCTTCTTCAATTTGATTTTCTGACTGCTCCATCCTTTTTACAATGCTTTCTGGTATAACAGTCCCAAATAGTTTGTCTCTCATCCATTTTGCTGACTTATCACTTCTCAAAGGTCCAATACCTATAATAAAGAAAAGCTTTTCTGATAAACCTGCGTCAACAATATGTTTCATATAGTCTCTGAGTAAATCAACGTCATAACAAAACTGAGTTTGTATAAATTTAGCTCCATGGGCAACTTTGTCTTTGAGAGCTATAGGATCCCAATGATTTTCTGGTTCATGGATGATAGCAGCGCCACCCGGAAAAAACTTTGATTTGGTTTGCAGTTCTCGTCCTGACATGGTTTCGCCAAGATCATTCATTGACTGCATTATGGATAAAATCTTCTTAGAGTTGACATCAAAAACTGCCTTTGCCTCTGGTTGATCCCCATTTTTTATAGGATCACCTGCCAAAGTTAAAACATTATTGATACCAAGAGCTGATGCCCCCATGAGATCACTTTGTATAGCTAACCTGTTTCGATCTCTGCAAGTCACCTGAAAAATTGGATCAATCCCTTTATTTCTTACAATACTGCATCCTGCAAGGCTTGACATATGTGCTGTTGCACCAGGGTTATCAGTTACATTGATTGCATGAACGTGGCCTGTCAATAAATCAATTTTTTCTTCCATTTCACTAGCTGAGGCACTAATAGGTGCCGGGATTTCAGCAGTAATAGCAAACTCATTAGCTTGTAAAGTTTGTCAAAGATGCTTTTCATTAATCCAACGGCCATGATTATATATACAATTAGCATTGGAGGTGAAATTAATAAGACAATAGTTTGAAAAGGTTTTAATTTTTGTACAGGATCACTAGAGTCAGCGGCTCCTATCAGCAGTACCAGCGGTAGTATCCCTATAAAAATAGCCCAGAATATTCTATGCCAAATTTCTGGATTTTCGCCTGGATTCATTTTTTTAGTAGCCGATGAGGCTAGTGTGTAGGCTCCTGAGTCAAAAGTTGTGGCCATAAAGACAAGACAAAAAATACCCACAAAAGGAAGTATCCACTTTCCTAGAGCCATTTCAGTTATGCTTCTTGAAGCCATAATAGCCGCTCCTTCATTACTCCAAATATCTATTACGGGCATCAATCCATTGATTTCTAGATAAAGCGCGTTATTCCCCATAATCATAAAAAATAACGCACAACCGAGTGTTCCATAACCTAAAGTACCAAGAATCATAGTCCTCAGAGTTCTTCCTCTAGAAATTCTTGCAACAAAAATACCCATGAAGGGGCCAAGACCAAAAAACCATGCCCAGTAGAAAATTGTCCATGATTTTGAGAATTCAGATTGACCAAAAGGAGGTGGGCCTATACTCATTGTCACAAAGTTTTTTGTCATAAACACCAAGCTTTCATATGAGGTTTGTATCAAGAACTTCGTGGGTCCGAAAATAAATATGTACAACAATACAAAGAAGGCCATATACACACACATTTTACTTAACCGTTGTATGCCTTTTTCTACTCCAAAATAGACACTGACAGAATACATCGCAATACACACTAATAGACCTGAAACAGTTATTGTTATGCTTTCTTCTACATCAAAGAACTCAGTAATTGTTGCACTTACTGTGGGCGATGAGAAACCAAGTCCTGCCCCCAATACCCCTAAAAGAGCAATCATGTAGATCAGGTCAATAAACCTTCCTATGGGACCGTTTGTTTTGTCCCCAAGAATTGCATGACAACCTGCACTGGTTTTTAAACTACCAAATTTTCTTACATGATAGCTGTAACCAATTGCTACTGCAGGGAGGCAATAGATTGCCCACCCTGTAATACCCCAATGAAATATTCCATATGATGTAGCCCAAGGTATAGCTTCTGGGGATTCTGGATTTACACCGAAGGGGGGATTCAGATAGTAATTTACCCATTCAGTTGATCCCCACAAAACCAGAGATGCTCCAATACCACAGCAAAATAACATCGCTGACCAACCAAACATTCCATATTCGGGTTCCTCATCTTTCTGACCTAAAATAAGATTGCCATATTTACTAAGAGCAAGGTATAAAAGAAATACGAGTATGCATATCCCTAATATTAAATAGGTAGACCCTAAGTTTGTAGCAACATAGTTGTACGCTTTATTTAAGGCTTGATCAGTCCTCTCCGGGGCGATAAACATTGGAATACAAATGGTTATCGTCACTAGGACAGTTAAGAAGAAATTTGTCCAATCTATATTGTCTTTGTTTTTTAGGATGCTCACTCCACATCATTTTGAAGTTAATCCAGTCTAGATAAAAAGTATTGAGAGTCCAACATTAATTTTAAACCAGTAATATAAGTTTAATTCTTATGTCTTTCCATTTTTTTAGATATTTCAGTATTATGACTAGCAATTTATTATGTATAAGACATCAAAAATAATATTCAGTCCCAGGGTAAGGAAATCGCCTTATTTTGATTCAACCATTAAACATGGAGCAACCGCTTTTACTGTGTATAACCATATGTATTTACCCATAGGTTTTGAGGGAACTTTAGAAGATTATAAAAAAGTTATTAATGGGGTCCAGTTATGGGATGTTGGTTGTGAACGTCAGATTGAAATTAAAGGAAAAGACGCAGAAAAGCTGTCCCAATTTTTAACCCCTAGAAACATTAAAAAATGTGCAAAAGGTCAAGCAATGTATGCACCTTTCTTGGATTTTGATGGAGGGTTTATTAATGATCCCGTGATGTTAAAAATTGATGAAAATCATTTCTGGTTCTCCCTAGCTGACGGTGATTCACTCCTATGGGTACAAGGTATGGCAGCCGGATATAAATTTGATGTCAATGTGAATGAACCTGATGTTTCACCCTTACAGGTTCAAGGACCAAATTCCACAGCATTGATGGCAAGAGTTTTTGGAGATTGGATTAATGATTTAGATTTTTATAAGTTCAGAGAATTTACACATGAGGGTATTCCGATGGTTATTGCCAGAATGGGATACAGTAGGGAACGATGTTATGAAATATTTTTACAAGATTATGACAAAGGCAATGACTTATGGGAACTCCTTTGGAAGCATGGAGATGATTTGAGCATTAGCGCAGGAACACCTAATCAAATTTTAAGGCTTGAAGCAGGTATTCTCAGCTATTTGTCCGATATGGACAGAACCAATAACCCTTATGAAGTTGGGTTAGACTGGATGATAGATCTTGACCAAGAAGATGATTTCATTGGCAAGGATGCATTAAAAGCAATCAAAGAAACTGGCCCTGTAAACAAATTAATGGGGGCAGAGATAGCCGGTGAAGCAATGACAGTTTTTAATGATGAACATTGGCCTGTGTTCATTGAGGATAAAAGAATAGGGTCTATGATGGTCGTTGCCTATTCACCTCGATTAAAAAAGAATATTTCTTATGTGATTATTGAAACTACTTTTGCCATTGAGGGGCAAGAAGTAATAGTTGTGACTCCTGATGCAGAATTAGAGGCCGTGATTGTGAATCTTCCATGGTTTAAAGAAAGAGCTTGATATGAGCCATTTTGTTCCCCCTGTTAAAGACATGATGTTTGTTTTGGATCAATTCATTGGTCTTGACCAATTAAGCAGAATCAAAGGTTGTGATGAGATTGACAAGGAATTTTTAGAATCTATCTATGACAGTGCTTCACAGATCGCCTCGGAAGTGATTGCTCCAACAAACGTTGATGGGGATCGAATGGGAGTTTCATTAGAGAAAGGAAAGGTTAGTGTTCCTAGAGGTTACAAAGAAGCATATGGAGCATATGTTTCTGGAGGTTGGTCCACTTTAAGTTGTAACCCAGAATTTGGAGGGCAAGGCTTACCAAGTTTGGTTTCTATGCCAGTCAATGAAATGGTTATGGCAGCCAATTTTTCATGGGCTCATTTGGTATTGCTAACAAATTCAGTGATTCGTGCGGTTGAAACTCATGCTGGGTCATCGTTAAAGGACCTATTTTTAAAGAAACTCATCGCAGGAGAGTATTCAGGAACTATGGTTTTAACTGAACCTCAAGCCGGTTCTGATCTCTCAGCACTAAACACCAGTGCTGTTCCAAATGGGGATCATTACAAGATCACGGGCCAGAAAATATTTATCACCTGGGGGGAGCACGATTTGTCTGAGAACATAATACACATGGTTCTTGCTCGATTGCCTGATGCACCTGAAGGGGTTAAAGGTATTTCTTTGTTTTTGGTCCCTAAGTATCTGGTGAATGAGGACAGAAGTTTAGGGGAAAGAAATTCACTTGAAGCTGCCTCTATAGAGCATAAGCTTGGGATTCATGGTTGTGCAACCTGTGTTATGAATTTTGAGGATGCAACAGGTTATTTGGTTGGTGAGATGAATCAAGGTCTCTACTGCATGTTTACGATGATGAACGATGCAAGAATTGGGGTGGCTTGTGAAAGTGTGGCTATAGCAGAACGAGCCTATCAGCAAGCACTAACTTATGCTAAAGACAGGGTACAAGGTGAAGCTCATGGCCAAAAAGGGCGAACAACCATTATTCATCACCCTGATGTAAGGCGTATGTTATTAAAGATGAGGTCACAAATCGAAATGATGCGAGTGCTTGTTTATGTTAATACCCTAGAACTGGATTTAGCTGGCTTCGATCAAGGACATTCTCAAAGAGCTGATTTGCTAACCCCGATAACAAAAGGTTGGTGTAGTGAATTATGCCAAGAGATCACCTCCATTGGATTGCAAATACATGGAGGTATGGGTTATGTCGAAGAAACAGGTGCTGCACAACATTTTAGAGACTCCAGAATTACTACAATTTATGAAGGCACCACTGGCATTCAAGCTAATGATTTGATTGGTCGAAAGGTAATTAGAGATCAAGGCCAAGAATTAAGACGATTGATTGCTGAGATTTCTTCAGAGATTAAAGCTCTAGATTCTAATGAGCAACGCCTTCAGTTAATCAAAGAATACATGATTCATTCAATTGCTATGATTGAAAAATCCCTTGATTATATTTTACAAGAACATCCTAAGGATCCTTTTTTAGCGGGCTCAGTAAGTTATAATTTTTTGATGATGATGGGCACGTTTATGGGGGGATGGGTAGCAAGTCGGTCAGCAGCAATAGCCATAATGAATCTTAAAAATACTGAGGATTCAGAATTCTATGAAGCAAAACTTGTTTCATCCACTTTTTTTATCGAGCAATGTTTACCGCTGGTTGATTCCTATTCAAAATCATTAATGTCTGGGTCAGTCTCAACCATGACGCTAACTGAAGATCAGTTCTGATTATCTAGAGTCTTAAAGCAATTTTATTTTCGATATCGTTCTTATAACTGTCCAAGATAGTGTTCCATTCCATTTTCATCCAGGGTGTGAAGTTTTCAGATGAAGCCTTTATCTCTTGATCAAGTTTTTGAGGGCTTATAAATTTGTATTCCGCAACCTCATTGGGATCTGCTTTTATTTCACCATCAAAAAGACCCACATAAACATAACAAAGTTCATTCTCACTGCCTACATTTTCAAAATTTTCTTGGTAGGTAAATTTGTATAGAAAGTGAATAGGGCATTGAATCGTTAATTCTTCTGCTAAGCGTCTGTTAACCGCACTCTCAATATTTTCATTTTTTCTAGGGTGACTGCAACAGCTATTGGACCAGTGAAGTCCCCAAAGTTCTTTTTCAGGGCCTCGTTTTTGAATAAGAACCTCACCAGAACTGTTAAAAATAAAGACTGAAAATGCCCGATGTAATTGTCCTGCATCCATATGACACTCTGATTTAGAAAGAAATCCTATTTCATTATCAGAAGAATCAACCAGTATTAGCATATCTTCTTGGTTGTCGGGGGGTAGGTTTTCTATGGTCATGAATTCTTGATTTCGAATGTCAGGGTTTCAAAACCTTCTGATTCTATTGCATCTTGAGTTGCCCTCACATTGTTGCATAATGCAATCATCGCTCCGCCACCACCACCACCGGTTAATTTTGCTCCCAATGCACCAGATTCTCTAGCAATCATAACCAATCGTTCAAGCTCTGGTGTCGAGACCTGAAGAGCGTTTAATAAACCATGATTAAGATTCATTAACTGGCCCAGTAGCTCAAAATCATTATTTTGGATAGCTTGAATGGATTGAATGACTAAAGCATCAATCTCATCAAAAATCTTTTCAAAAACATTGGTGTTTTTCTTCCATAAGCCTCTGACTTTATTAACTGTTGTTGCAGTCAAACCTTCTTTTTTTGAAAAGCCTATGACCAAAGAAAACGGATCATTAATATTTAAGGGTTCAATCAAAGGTTGATCCCCAGTTCTGTATATGAGAGGAAAGCCAAAAGTGGCCATGATGTTATCTATCCCACTGGGATTTCCATGGGCTATTTTTTCTGACTCAAAGGCCATTTGATTGATCTCATCATTTTTTAGTCTTAAATCAAAATGTTTGTTTAATGCTTTAATAATTGATACAGCTATGGCAGCAGACCCACCAAGGCCCATGCCTCTTGGGATGTCAGAAAAGACTTCTATCTTCATTCCCCGATCATTTAAGCCTAATTGATCCAAAATAAGTCCGGCTGGTTTTTCAAATGATTGTCTTTTATCAGGGTCTTTATCCAATTGATACTCGACTCCCCAAGACGGCATAAGTAAAACGATTTGATCTTTAGTGTCTTCAATTTTGGTTCTTATACTCAATGGTGCCGGAACAGCAATTGCATGACGGTTATACACTACAGAGTGTTCGCCAAGAAGAATCACTTTGCCATATCCGATGCCTTCAATTGCAGCAGAGATTGCTTGCTTAACTGGTTTTTTTGCAGAAACTTTAGGAGGTGCTTGTTGTAATTTTTCTAATATTTCTCTGGCCTTCCATACTTTAATTTCACCGCTCAAGATAACTTTTTCCAGCACTTGATCAAAAAGGTTGTGAGGGGCATTGGCTGCTTTTACAACTGTTCTTGCATGCAGTGTCATATGGCCTTTTTGGATGCCATCGGTTGCCAGTGCTCTTAGAGCAGAGAAATTTTGTGCTAAACCCACAGCCGCCATCACACTGGACAATTCTGTGGCTGATGTGACATTGAGAATCCTTAAATTTAAAGCAACCGCAGGATTAGACTCAATTGAGCCTCCAACAATGCCTACTTTTATCGGTAATTCAATGTGTCCAACTAAGTCCCCATCATTATTGCTTGACCACTTTGATAGGGCTGAGTAACGGCCTAATCGGGCTGCATATGCATGTGCACCGGCTTCGATTGCTCTCCAATCATTTCCAGTAGCGAGTGCTAGTGCGTCAATCCCATTCATTATGCCTTTGTTATGTGTGGATGCCCTATAAGGGTCTGCGTGTGCAAAATCAGATGCAAGAATAATACCGTCCCTTACTCGTTCTCCTGCATAACCATCAATTGCTAAGGATTGAAGTGGAATTTTTACTGATGCAGAAGCCAGTGACTGATCCGTTAAATTTGACAAGATTCTGAGAAACACTTCACCTTCTGTAATGGTTTCAACTAACGAAGCCACGCCCTCACACATGCTATTCACTAGATTTGCACCCATGGCATCCATAGTGTTGACGTGTAAGTCAATAATGAGCATATCACCATCAAACGATTCCAAAGGGTAGGTTTTTATTTTAAAGTTAATGGCCCCTCCACCTCTGGCGACCATTCTTGGGTGTAGGCTATTGGCAAGATTGAGTATTTCTTCTTTTCGAGATAATAAGTTGTTTCTGGCTTGCTCTATGTTTTTAATATTAATCACTTGAATTTGCCCAGTAAGAATAGGGTCAGTGCTTGTTGCTGTGAACCCACCACCTATGTTTGCTATTTTTGCAGCAGAGCTTAACGCAGCAACGATTGAAGGTTCCTCAACAGCGAGCGGTATAATATAGTCTTTTTTGTTGATAGAAAAATTTAAGCCTAGACCAATTGGTATCCCTAGTACGCCAATGACATTCTCTATCATCTTGTCTGCGGTTTCTATATCCAGACGTTGTTGCTGATTTTTTAATGTCTGGTAATCGTCTTCAGTAATTAAGCCTCTCTCAAAGACCGCTTCGATTCGTTCTTTGATAGGCATTTGATAAAAATTTGGAAATCTAGATTTACCCATTTCATTTAACCGTTAAGGAGGAAATAATGAACTTTTGATCATCTTGATGCAACTAATAACGTGAAAAAATGATCGCTCTGAGTTAGATTATTCATAATAAAATTTCATTGAAGATTATGAATAGAAAAAAACCTTGGTTAAAAAATTATCCGGAATGTGCTTCAGAGGAGCTAGTGTTTGACCCCAGAGGCACGCTGGTTAAACTTTTAAATGCAGCAGACGCTGATTATTCTTCAAATGAAGCATTTGTTAATTTTGGTGTTTCAATGAAATATGAACAAGTTGCTAAAGATTCCAAAAGTTTTGCTGCTTATCTGCAGAATGTTCTTGGCTTGAGAAAAGGCGATAGAATCGCGATGATGATGCCTAACCTTCTTCAATACCCAGTGGTAATATTTGGCGCTTTAAGAGCTGGCCTGATTGTTGTCAATGTCAACCCTCTCTATACATCAAGAGAACTAGAGCATCAGTTAAGGGACTCTGGTGCTAAAGCCATTATTATTTTCGAAAATTCTGCTCATGTTCTTCAACCCGTTTTAGACAATGTCAAAATTGAGCATGTGATTATTACCAAGATTGGTGACTATCAAGGAGCTATCAAAGGCACATTTATGAATTTTGTCTTGAAATATATAAAAAGATTAATTCCTCGTTATAGCATTCCCAATACTATACGCTTCAAATCAATGCTCTATCGCCCCCCTGCTGATTTTAATGAAACAGCAATTTCAATTGATGATTTAGCTTTTTTACAATACACCGGAGCAACAACTGGGTTATCCAAAGGCGTTATGCTCTCGCATGGTAATGTTGTAGCTAATCTAGATCAACTCAATAGCATGCTTGCAGACGTTTTTGAAGAGGGCCAGGATATCCATATCAATGCTTTACCGATATATCACATCTATTCATTAGTTGTTCTTGTTTTAGCTGGATACAGCAAAGGAGGATTGAATGTACTAATCACCAACCCGAGAGACACCGAAGGGTTTATTAAAGAGTTGAAAAAATGGCCTTTTACTTTCTTCAATGGAGTCAACACATTGTATGAAAGTTTATTGAATCATCCGGACATTAATACAGTTGATTTTAGTTCTATGAAATTGTCTGGAACTGGAGGGTCTGCTTGTCGAAAATCCACAGCTGATAGATGGCAACAACTCACTGGAAAAGTGCTGCTTGAAGGTTACGGATTATCTGAAACTTCACCTAGTGTGTCTATATCTCCGCCGCACTTGACTGAGTTCAATGGTTTTGTTGGATTACCGATTCCAAACACAGAAATTTCAATCAGAGATGATGATGGAAAAGAAGTCAAACGCGGTGAACCTGGGGAGATATGTGTCAGAGGTCCTCAAGTTATGAAGGGCTATTGGCAGAATGAAGAGGCAACTGCTGAGACTATTGGAGAGGATGGTTTTCTTAAAACTGGTGACATTGGAACCTTAAATAAAGGTGGATTCCTAGCAATTGTTGATCGGAAAAAAGACATGATTCTTGTGTCTGGCTTCAATGTGTACCCTAATGAAATTGAAGATGTTGTTAGTCTTCATCCTGACATAATTGAAGCAGCTTGTATTGGTGTTCCTGATAAAAAGACCGGTGAGGCAGTCAAGTTATTTATTGTGAAAAGTAATCCAAGTTTAAATGAAAAAGAAATTATTGTTTATTGCAAAGAGAATCTAGCAGCCTATAAAATCCCAAAACAAATAGAATTTATTAACGAATTACCAAAAACCAATGTCGGTAAGGTTTTAAGAAGGAAGCTCCGAGAGTAGGATTTCCAAGGCATCCCAATGCTCTTTGCTGCCCCAAGTTTTTTTGAATTCAACTGTCTCAGCTGTTTCCAAGTTTTGGTGAAATAACCGTTTACTCTCATTAATGATGGCTTTGTTGCCTCTAACGATATCCGTGTTGCATTTCTCAAAGGTTTTTTTAATGGTCTCAATTGATAGGTATGCTGAGTCAATATCATCAAACACGCTATCAATAAGGCCAAGCTTTTGGGCTTCTTTTGCTTTTATTGTTTTGCCTTCAATTAGAGTAAATAGGGCTTTGGTGTGACCGAGCGAATAAATTAAATCGATAATCCCGCCCCATGCTGTGGTGATATTTAAGGTTGAATGCACAAAGCCAATCGATGCTTTCTCTATAGCTAGCCTGTAATCACAAGCCATAGCCAGTTCTGCACCACCACCCAATGCATAGCCATTGATTAGAGCAATCACTGGGACCGGGTAATAACGAATCGTGTCCAAAGTTCTTCGGCCTAATTCAATCATTTTCTCTATATCTGATTCAGACCGAACTTCAGCCAATTCCTTGATGTCACCGCCGGCTATAAAAAATTTATCTCCTTGACCTCTAATTGTGACCAATTTGATCTCAAGGTCATTCTGATAGTCTTCTAGAATGTCATTTAATTCTTCAATTAACTCTAAACTAAGAGCATTTCCGTCATCAGGTCGGTTTAAGATGACTTCAAGTAGTGAGGCGTTTTTATTAACCAGAATATTGGCCATAATTCAGAAATAGAGCCTCATAATATTTTCTGCCACACAAGCAGGGCGAGATTGATTCTCAACTTCTACTGAATATTCTTCAACTAACTCAATGGTGCCTTTGACCTCCTCTACTGAGAGCAGAGTGCAATTTGATCTAATCCTGCTTCCAGAGATCACTGGGCCTGGAAAACGGAGTTTATTGATCCCATAATTGATGATATTTTTGGTTCCTGGGTATGGTGGGTTCTCTGGGTTAACCAAGCCTCTTAATTTTGGGTATAAGGACAAGGTAAAGTAACCGTGAGCAATTGTTGCTTTGAAAGGGGATTCTACTGCTGCTCTTGTTTGATCAATATGTATCCATTGATGATCATCTGTCGCATCAGCAAATGCATTAATCCTTTCTTGGGTAATTTCAATCCAGTCACTTTGATGTATCAATGTACCAACCTTACTTTTTAATGCTTCGAACACTTGTTGCATGCCCATATCTTCTCCAAAAATTTTTTTGTTGAAATCAAATCCTAACAAAATAAGAATAAATCTTTCGAGAAGTTATTATTTTTTTGAGATTTTTTAACTGCTTATTTTGATGATATAATGGGTTTAGTTCTGCTAAGCTGGCGATAAGAGAAAGAGACGTCAGCAATGAAAAAATTTGTATTAATACTAGTTTTAATCACAATTAATGGGTGTGCAGTCCAGCAAATGAGTGGTGGAGCATCTAATCCATCGTCTCCTAGTTCTGCAAGCGGAATGCCATCTCCATCGATGCCATCAACTTCTGGTTCATCATCTCCTCCTACTAGTGGTGGAATTTCTATGCCGTCACCGTCTTTACCGAGTGGTTCACAATCTTCACAATCAGGCTCACAATCTTCACAATCAAGCTCACAATCTTCACAATCCGGTTCCTCCTCAACATCTGGAGGCCAATCTGCAGGTGGTAATCAGAGTTCTGATGCTGCTTCTGGGAATAATAGTGGGACCACAAGCAATGCCTCATCCAATCAGGGTGAAGATAGTCAGTCAGGATCTGGTGTCATGTCATCTGATTTAGGGTCTGGGCAGTCAGCATCTTCTATTTTTGATGAATCATTAGGTGATTTTGATAATGAAATAGCTGGTGAACGTGTCATTATTGCTGCTGCAAATCAAACTCTTGGCGGTATGACTTCACAAGAGAGTGCTGATGCTGATGCTGTTCAACAGGGTGGTTTAGATGGACCATTGGATATTGAGTCATCAGAATCAGGCAATTCATCAACTTCAGCAACAGCAGGGCAAACCCAAGATGAAGACAGTTCAGAGACGGAGTTGGACAAGGCATCTGAGAACACAACGGGTGACCAAGAAAAAATAAAAGAAAGAATTCCTGATGATATTCCAATGGATGGAACCGGCGAAGATGTTATTGCTAGGCAAATTAGAGAAGCAGCTATTCAGGAAGAGGATCCAATGATTAGAGCAGCTCTTTGGGATGAATATAGGAAACACATGGGTATCAAAAAATGAGAGCCCAATCAAAAAGAATTCAAATAATTTGTTCCTTGCTAGTGTGTTTAGTTAGTGGCTTGCTACAGGCTAAAACGATTCAATATGAAAAGATTTCACTAGAGAGGGCGCAGATAGAAATTCCTGAGGAGGAGCTTCTTGATATTGGTATCTTGTTGTTTGATCCTAATATACCTGATGAAGACAACGAACTGATTTTTCCTGAAATTAGAAAGGCTGAAGCCAGATATATCCCTTATCATCTTAAAAAAACTCTACAAGATACTGGCTTTTGGGGAGGGGTTTGGGTCTTACCTGAAAAATCTGAAGCAATCGATCTTATTATCTCTGGTCGTATTGAAGTTTCAAACGGATTAGATGTTTCTATCAGAATTGGTGCCTGGGATATCACAGGCAAAGAATGGGTTAATAAGGTTTATTCTTCAACAGTAGCCCAGAGTTCTTACAGCAAGAGACGAGATTTGACTCAAGATCCGTATCAGAATATATATAATAAAATTGCTAATGATTTAGTTAAGATTAAGCAAGATCTCAAACAACAACAACTTCAAAGAATTAATGAAATTGGTGACATACGATTTGCTGCTGAACTTATTCCTGGGGTGTATAAGGACTATTTAACCAAGAACAAAAAAAACATCTATGAGGCTCAACGTCTTCCAGATGATGGGGATAGTATTATGCAACGAGTTTATAATATTCAAGAGAGAGAGTTTCTTCTTCTAGACACTCTTAATGAATACTATGCTCAACTATATGAGAATATTTCTCAGCCTTACGAGGATTGGAGAAAGCTGTCTAGAGAAGACATGATCACTTATGAAGAATTGAAAAAATCAGCCCGTACAAGGCAAATTCTTGGAATAACGGCCTTAATAGGGGCAATTGTTTCTGATGGTGACAGTCAAGCCAGTAGCACAATGCAACAAATGGCTATTTATGGTGGAATGGAAGCAATGAAAAGCGGTTTTGGTAAAGCCTCAGAAGCAAAAATATATAAAGAATCTATGAAAGAATTAGGCACAGCATTTGACTCAGAAGCTGAACCATTAATTATTGAGTTGGAAGGGCAAACTATTAGATTAACTGGATCAGCCCAAGAAAAATTCTTAGAGTGGAGGAAATTGCTCAAACAGATTTATACCGATGAAACTGGCTTTCTAATTTCTACTCCATCAGTTCAATAAACCTATATGAAAGAGATTATGTCTGAAGAATCAGAGTCTATTCAATCGAATGATAATAATGCAGAGAAGTCTGAGAAGAAAACGATCTACCAGCAAAGATTAGATCGTCGTCAAGAACAAACAGTTAGACCAATAATTGCTTATGCCTTATTAGGAAGCACGGCATTGATTTTAATTCTCGTGGTGTTTCTCTTGCCTAGAATGGTTAATGAAGATCAGGCATTAACTACCAATCAAAACTCGAATGAAACCATAGAAGAGCAAATACAATTAGATGAAGCTGTGTTAGCTCAAAAACCTATCGCACAAGCTTTATTATCTGAATTACTCGCTAAAATTGATGAATTAAAATTAAGCGGTGTCCAAATTTGGGCCCAGTCAGAATGGAAAACAATCAATACAATACAACAGCAAGGTGACACAGCTTACATTAATAGGAGTTATGATATTGCTGCAGAAAGTTATCGTACTGCTATGCAATTACTTATAGACCTTGAGGTTACTGTTCCATCAATCTTGCAACAATCTCTAAACCAAGGACAAGAAGCCATTCTGCAAGAAAATAAACCACTAGCTATATCAAATTATGAGACGGCCCTAGCGATCGATGGGGCTAATCAGTTAGCCAAAGCAGGGCTTGATCGTGCCTTAAAACTTGACAAAGTTATAGCCCTTTCAAATCAAGGTAAACGTTTAGCTGAAGAAAGAGAATGGGTTGAATCCATCGAAGCTTTTCAAGCAGCATTGGCAATTGATTCTAATTGGAAGCCAGCTTTGGAAGGATTGACTTCATCTATTGTGTCTAATGATGAGGAGCAATTTCAGCTGTCTTTGTCTGAGGGTTATGCATTGATGAAAGAACAAAAATTTGAAGAAGCTGAGGTTTTTTTTAGAAAAAGTTTATCTATTGTTCCTGACTCTAAAGAGGGTCAACAAGCGATTGAGGAATTAGAAATCCAAAGAAGAATGGTGTTGACGAAGTCGTTGAAATACAAAGCACTAATTGCTGAAGTTAATGAAGAGTGGGATAACGCTGAGTCTTATTATGAAACCATACTATCTTTAGACCCTAATATTCAGGAAGTTAAAGACAGTCTTTTCAGAGTTAGGCAGAGGATTAAGCTAATAAACCAAATGATTTCATTTGTTGCTAAAGCAGAGCAACTGAATGATGACAAATTATTTTCCCAAGCACAAGCAACGCTCAACCAAGCTGAGGCAATTCTTAATAAGGGCCCAGAGCTGATTGAGCAAGTTAGCCAAATGCAGCAAGTATTAAAGGTTGCTTCCACACCTGTCCAAGTTACTCTAATATCTGATCAAAAAACAAATGTAGTGATATACAAAAAAGGTGATTTTGGACTATTTGAACGTCAGTCAGTTTTATTAAAACCGGGTATATACACAGCAAAAGGAATGAGAATGGGCTACAGAGACACAACCTTAAGGTTCAAAGTTAACCCCAACCAATCAGATCAGAGCTTTACAGTAATCTGTAGAGAAAAAATATGACGAATTTTATCCTTAGAGAAAATAATAAAGAGATCTTATTAAGCCAAGAGGACCTACCTATTAAAATAGGTACAGATTTGAACTCAGATATTGTGGTCATTGGCTCGCTTTCATTAGGTATAGCTATGATCATCGATTTAATTGATGATCGTTTGGTCTTGCAAAAGATTAACTCCGGTATTGACACCACAATCAATGACAATGAATTTTCTGGAAATTATTGGATCAAAGATGGTGACGAGTTGATTGTGGCTGATAAGCGAGTCCAGTTTAAAATATCTACCCATCAAATAGAGTTTAATGTTGAGAATGTTTCTTTAGAGGAGCAACCAACGCAGTTTCAAAAACGCCAAAGTGAGAGTATTTTCCAAAACAAGACCGTTCAGAGAATTGCTATAGGACTAGTATTTTTAGTTGGCTACTTTTTATTTTATTTATTTACCTCTAAAGCTGTCGAAATAAACACAATGCCAACTGATGCTAAAGTTTCAGTCTCTGGTGGTTTTTTCCCACATTTAAAAATTAGTGGACGATTTTTGCTTCGGCCTGGTGAATATAAGACTAATTACTCTAGACCTGGCTATTATCCCAGCAACTTGGATATTAAAATCAATAAGGAATCCTCACAAGTTATTGATATCAAATTAAAAAAAACACCAGGTATTATTACATTCACAACCCGACCCGATGTTGATTCTGAGCTGTATCTCGAGGGAAAAAGATCAACGCCATCTATTTGTGAAGATGTAGAGATAAGCTTAGAGGAATGTCGACACAACTGGCTTGGTTTGGGCGCTATTTTGGCAGCTGGAACAAGAGATGTTGAGTTGCGATTTGAAAAGTATTTTCCGATTAAGGAGCAATTGGTCATCAATGGGATGGGTGAAGAACAAGAATTTATTTTTGATCTCGAGCCTGCTTGGGCTGATGTTCAGATAGACACTAAACCAAGTGGGGCTGAAATATTTATCGACAGTAAAAATGTAGGATTGACTCCCTTAGACCTTGATCTCATAGAAGGTGAACATGTTCTTGGGATTAAAAAAAATGGTTACAAGAATTTTACAACTGAGATAGCTGTAAAGGCGAGAGAAACTATTGTCTTAGAACCATTTAACTTGAGTCGCTTAGACAGCAAACTTACTATTGTTTCCTACCCTAAGGGTGCCTCTGTAAATATAGACTCAGTGTATCGAGGGATGACACCTGTTGAAATAGATCTCGAACCCTTAGTTGCTCATAGTGTTAGTGTCTCTAAACCTGGTTACAAAGCTATGGATCAGATCATTGAATTAAAGACTGTTGAAACATTGAGATCCATGGAAAAAGATTCTGAGGTTATAAATTTAGAGTTACAACCAATGTTTGGAAGAATTCTAATCCAAGGCACTCAAGATGCTGAGGTAATCCAAGGTGATAAGAGTTTAGGAAATATTCCTCTTAAAGTGAACCTGATTGCTAAGGAGCAAATATTGACTATCAAAAAGGATGGGCTTTTAACACAGGATATTAATGTAAAACCTACTCCTGGTTTTGATCAAACACTGGAAATAAAATTATTAACTCCAGAAGAGGCAGTGCTAGCAGCTATGCCCCAGTCCATTAAAACCTCTCAAGGCCTTCAAATGAGGTTAATATCTAGCGGACAGTTTATTATTGGAACCCCCAGAAGAACCCAAGGGCGACAGTCGAATGAAAGTGAAAGATTAGTTGAAATTACTAAACCGTTTTATGTTGGCACTAGAGAAATAATGAACAATGAATTCAGAAAATTTAAACCAAAACATACCTCAGGAGCAGAAACATATAGAGAACTATCAAATGGACTTCATCCAACAGTGATGGTCACATGGGAAGATGCAGTTGGATATTGTAATTGGTTAAGCAAGAGAGAAGCATTGGATCCAGCTTATAGAGTAGTTGACGGTCAACATCAGTTAATCCAACCGATGACCAATGGCTATCGTTTGTTGACAGAAGCTGAATGGGAATGGGTGGCACGGTATAATGGAGGTGGCGGAGTACAAAAGTATCCTTGGGGAGCAAGTATGCCTCCCACTGAAAACTCAGGAAATTATGCTGATGAATCAGCGGAAAGCCTTATGACCAATGTGTTAACAAATTATTGGGACGGTTATCCAGTGTCTTCACCTGTGGCTAAATTTGAGACGAATAAACTCGGTCTCTATGATCTGGGAGGTAATGTTTCTGAATGGGTCAATGATTATTATGCTGTAGTTAATCGAGACCTTGATCAACTTGATAAGGACCCATATGGTCCAGATGATGGGACTGTCAGGGTTATCAAGGGATCCAGTTGGCGTCATTCAACCATTACGGCATTAAGATATGCCTACCGAGATTATGGAACCCAAGGTAGATTAGATGTCGGTTTTAGGATAGCAAGGTATACTGATAATGAATAATTTGAAGATTATGCAAACAGGGATATTGAAATATTTAATCGTGCTTGTAGTGAGTTGTTGTTTAACTAGCAGTTTTGTTGTTTCTCAAGAAGATGAGACAATTGATATGGAATCAGTTACAACGAAAAGCCAAGAAGAGATTGATAGAGAATTAAAACAAGAATTGGAAAGAATTCAGGCAGCCTATGAGGAAGAAACACTTGAAGAATTTACTCCTTCAGAGTCACTATCAGCAGATGTTGCAGTCAGCTTTCCATCCGATATATAAATAGGAGAGATCACATGAACGGTCAGAATCTTTCGAAAGAATTTTTATATCAAGGATTTGCATTGATAATTTCTGTCATATTGGTCCATGCTTTTTATGTCTCCATTGTTAGACCAGAGGCAACTTCAATTATCCAAGAACAGCAGGCAATGATTGCACAAGATATTAATTATATTCCTGAACGATCATTTTATGTCATTGTTAGGGATTTTGAGCAAGAATCTTGTTTTATCCTTATGCTTTGGGCATTCGCTATTATGACCTTAAAGGCCCAATCTTCTATCAATGAAAGAAAACTTCTCCAAGAAGATCTAGTACCGGTAAGAGAAGGTCAGAGTATCAGACCCAATGAGATCAACGATTTTCTTAGGCAGTTAGAAAATTTACCTGAGTCTAAAAAAGATCTTTTATTGCCTCGAATTCTTATGAATGGATTAAAACGTTTTTCTACTACAAAAAATATTCAAGATGTTTCTACGACCACACACACCATGGTGGAATCTGAGGCCGACCGATTAGAATCAGAGTTATCAATGATCCGTTATATTGCATGGGCAATACCGTCAATTGGTTTTATTGGAACGGTACGAGGTATAGGTGCTGCTCTATCTTTAGCACATAGAGCTGTAGATGGTGATATTAGTGGCGTAACACAGAACTTAGGTGTGGCTTTTAACTCAACCTTTATTGCTCTTTTGATCAGTATTGTCATCATGTTTTTGGTGCACCAATTGCAGTTATTGCAAGAACGTCAAATTTTTGAGACAGAGAAGTATTGCGATCAGAATCTTATTACCCATTTGAAGGGAGACTGAGCAAAATTTTTTATGGCTAGAAGGCAATTTAACGTCTTTAACTTATCTTTCTTGGATGTAATTGCTTGCGGTTTTGGTGCAGTAATTTTATTTTTTATGATTATTAACTCGCAAGTAAAAAATAGAAGTGATCAGGCCAGTTCAGATCTGCAATCAGAAAGCAGGCTTTTAGAAGAACGGATCTTTAATGAACAAAAGCAACTGGTAAGAATTACAAATGCACTGGATAAGACTGAGCAAGAGAATGCAATCATTGAGGGCAGTGTTGATGAATTAACTGAGATTATTGAAGCACTACTAAAAGAAATCGAATTCTACAAAGCAAATTCACTTGCTTCAGATGATGATATTAAACGTTTGCAAGCCGATGTAAAACAGTTAACTGAATCTAATAAGAGAATGTCTGCCCAGGCTCAACTAGACTCATCAAACACTGGAAAATCTCTAAGGGAATTTGTGGGAGAAGGAGATAGACAGTACCTTACAGAATTAAAAATGGGGGGCAAACATGTTCTTTTTCTGGTTGATGCATCTGCTAGCATGCTTGGTAGAACCTATGTAAATGTTATACGTTATAGAAACATGGAGGACAGCCAAAAGATCAAGGCACCTAAATGGAGACAGACTGTGAATAGTGTCGACTGGTTGACCACTCGATTGCAAGGTGGAACAAAATTCCAAATCTACACTTTCAATGAATCAGCGGTTAGTGCTATTGAAGAATCTCAGGGAGAGTGGCTTGAGGTTGATGATGGCACAACAATTAAAAAAGCGATTAAAGAATTGAGATCAACTGTTCCACAAAACGGGACTAGTCTAATAAATGCTTTTGAAAAAATTAGTGACCTTCAACCTCGTCCTGATAATATTTTTTTGTTAACTGACGGACTGCCTACACAAGGAAAACGCAGCCCTGTCTCAGAGACAATGGTTAAACCAGAGCAAAGAATTAGGTATTTTGAACAAGCTCTAAGGGAACTTCCACCAATCCCTGTTAATGTTCTTTTGTTTCCAATGGACGGTGATCCTTTAGCTGCTGAAGCTTATTGGCGATTAGCTATTCGCTCAAAGGGTAGTTTTATGGCTCCATCCAGGGACTGGCCTTAATGAGACATAGACGTAACATGGAAACCTTTAACTTGTCTTTTTTAGACGTGGTTTGCTGTGGCTTTGGCGCCGTTATTTTATTGTTAGTAATAACAAAGATTTATGAACCTGTCACCATTCAAAAGAGTAAAGAGGACATGCAGGAATTAGTTATTAGGTTAGAAAATGAACTTAATGAATTGAGAGGGGATTCCACTGTTTTGAATATAGAACTAGATGAAATCAAGGAGCAATTATCTGAAAATACAAAGAAGAAAAATAAATTGGCTGGAGATTTATCTGAAAAGCAGGGAGAGTTCAGTGCAACACAGGCGATCTCAGAAGAATCATCAGGATTGTTAAATAGTCTTTTGTCAGCTAAACAAATGTTGACGGATGAAATGAAGCGATTGTTAAAAGATTATAACCCCATAGATGATAGCACTGTCGGGGGCATTCCAGTTGATAGCGAATACATTATCTTTGTGATTGATACATCAGGGAGTATGTTTCAAGGCCCTTGGAATCTTGTTATAGAAAAAATCACTGAAACACTTGCTGTCTATCCAACAGTGAAGGGTATCCAAGTTCTTAATGATGAGGGAGAGTATATGTTCTCGACAACAAGTGGTTCTTGGATACCTGATTCACCTGCAATTAGACGAAACATAACTCGTACCCTTCAATTTTGGAATCCTTATAGCGATTCGAGCCCTGTTGAAGGCATTACAGAAGCAATCACTACTTTCTATGACACCGATAAAAAAATTAGTATTTATGTGTTTGGCGATGATTTTCCTAGAGGGTCGGTTGAAGCTGTGAGTCGATATGTTGCTCGTCTTAATAAGGCAGATCGTTATGGTAACCGACTAGTTAGAATACATGGCATTGGTTTTCCGACTCAAGCAGGGACAGCTAATGGTGCAAGATTTGCACATTTAATGAGAAAATTATCAGAAGACAATGGCGGCACTTTCGTTGCCTTGTCTCATCTTTAAAGGAGAGAATAGAGATGAATTCAAATGAACTTGAAAAAAAACACTGTGTGCCCTGTGAGGGAGGCGTGCAGCCACTTGATATGGCTGCTGCCAAGCAAATTTCTGAAGCCATTGACCCAGGGTGGAAAATTTCAAATGACGCCAAAGAAATATCTAAAGAATTTAAATTCTCCACCTTTAATAAAACTATTTCCTTTGTAAACGCAGTGGCGTGGATAGCTGAATCAGAGGATCATCACCCTGATTTAACTGTTAAATATGGTTCCTGTAAGGTTGTCTATACTACTCATGCTATCGGAGGGCTCTCCGAGAATGATTTTATTTGTGCTAAGAAAATAGACAATATATTAACTTAGACGCCCTTATAAAATTCATGTGAGTGATTAGGGAGAAGGTAAGGTATTACCTTCATATGATGTTCCTTGCTAAGTCCTCGTCCAAAGTTAATACGGTCTTGGACAGACTCCCATTCTTCGATCATAACAAAGTGTTCTCCGTGATCGTGATCTTCTTCTGGAGTATTAGCCAACTCTTCTTTTGAATAGGTTGAACGGACAGCACTCACCATTGCACCAGTTTTTGCTCGATAAATTTTTCTACCAACAAATCCAGTGGCTTCTTCATAAAGCGGTTGAAGTTCTTTGTAATATTGTTCTACTTGATTGGCATGGTCTTCTTTAGCGTAGATTGTCACAATGTAAGTTTCCATTTGATTCCACCTATTAATTGAATGAAACTTAATATTAAATGACAGATGTAAAAAGTAAATATTAGATTGATCAACATTAATAACATTCTGAATGCTAATGAAGTTTTGGCGGGGATCGTCAGAGAAACTCCCGTTCTTTTTTCAGAAGAACTGAATAAAGCATTGGGCGCCAATCTGTTCTTGAAAGCTGAGTGCAATCAAATCAATGGTTCTTTTAAATCTAGAGGAGCATATTTTGCAATGCATCAGTATTTTAAAGAGCACAAAAAGAAAGATGTGGTTGCCTTTTCTTCTGGAAATCATGCTCAAGGAGTGGCCTATGCAGCATCTCTTATGGAAGTCAATGCAACAATTGTTATGCCCGAGGACACTCCCATAATGAAAATAGAAAAGACTAAATCTTTGGGAGCAAAAGTTGTCTTTTACAATCGATATAAAGAATCGAGACAGGCAATAGCTAAAAAAATCGCTTTGGAAACCGCTGCATTCCTGATCCCAGCTTATGATCACTTTGATGTTATCTCAGGGCAAGGAACAGCTGCTCTAGAGGCTATACATCAGATGGCTCTTATAGAAGAGCAGATTAACTATTTTATCTGCCCTGTGGGAGGAGGAGGTTTAATAGCGGGCTGCAGTATAGCGATTAAGCATTACTTTGATCAGAGCAAAATTATTGGTGTTGAGCCGGAATTATTTAATGACACACAATTATCGATCAAAAATGGTAAAAGAACATCTATTGATATCAGCCAATCAACTCTCTGTGATGCTTTAATGGCTCGTACACCAGGAGAATTAACATTTCCGATTAATCAAGACCTTTTAACCTCAGTAGAAACAGTGAATGAACAGCAAATTAAACAGGCCATGCGTTTTGCATTCGAAGAATTTAACCTTGTTGTTGAACCTGGTGGTGCGGTAGCTTTGGCTTTTGCTCTGAATCATAATTTCCCGATAAAGAATGCAAATATTCTGATCTTATTAAGTGGGGGTAATATTGATCCAGATCGCTTTGATGAATTGATAAAATAAATATTGATGTCTATTATTTTTAATCGTAGTCTTAACCATCTAATTTGCTGAGGAGTGGGCATTGTGAATACTGGAACCGCAGGAACTCGAACTATAGACGCCAGAAATCCAAGAACAGGCGAGCGCGATTATTCATTTGAAGTGACCTCTAAAACTGAAATTGAAAACACTGTAAAAGAACTACGTTCTAATCAGCCAAAATGGGCTTCGCTAACAGTGGATGAGCGAGCAGAGATTCTTAAAGAATGGGCTAATATTGTTTCCAAGAGCAGTGATTTGTTAGAAGCTCTAGTTACCGATACAGGTCGTTATTTTATAGCCACTGCCGAAATAGAGAATTTAGCAAAGTCGATCGAAGGGTGGCACATGATAGGACGCCAAGTTTTTACTGAACAAGAACCGATCCAATCTTCAATTCCAAGTGTCATTTATAGCCATCAATACAAACCTTTTGAGGTGGTGGGTATTGTTGGCCCTTGGAATTTTCCTTTTTTAATTTCCTTAATTGACCTTCTGCCTGCTTTAATGGCAGGATCAGCAGCCATTACTAAGCCAAGCGAGATTACTCCAAGGTTCATTAAACCTCTTCAGGAGACTCTGGAACAGGTCCCAGAGTTACATGCAGTGTGTCGTTATATCCAAGGCGATGGCCAAACAGGGCAGGATTTAATTAATAATGTTGATGCCGTGTGTTTTACCGGTAGTGTAAAGACTGGAAAATTAGTCTATGAAAGTGGGGCCAAAAATTTTATACCTGTGTACGCAGAACTTGGCGGTAAAGACCCTGTGATCGTTACAGAAAATGCAGAGCCTAAAGAGAGTGCGAAAATTATTTTAAGAGCATCAGTTCAAGCAACTGGTCAAGCTTGTCAATCGATTGAACGAGTTTATGCCCATGAATCCATTGCTGAAGAGTTAATCAAAGAATTAGCTCGATTAGCCGATGAAGTACAACTTAATTACCCCAATATTAGGGAAGGTCATATAGGACCATTAATCTTTGACCAACAGGCAGTTATTATCGAGTCTCATATAAGCGATGCTATCGATAAAGGGGCTACTGTGCTTACGGGAGGCTCTATTGAGAATCATGGAGGCGGAAAGTGGATTAGACCCACAGTGATAAGAGATGTGGATCATTCTATGAAGGTTATGACTGATGAGACGTTTGGACCTGTTATTCCTGTGATGAGCTACAGTGATGTTAGTGAAGCAATTCACTTGGCCAATGACACCCGCTATGGCTTATCAGCAGCTGTTCTGGCTGGGAGCACTGAAGAGGCAACTGAGATTGCCCAACAAATTGATGCGGGTGCTATCACTATTCAAGATTGTGGTGCAACCACTTATGTTTTTGATGGTGAGAAAAATTGGTTTAAATACTCAGGCATTGGCGCCTCACGAATGGGTGAAATGGGAATGTTAAGATTTTTTAGAAAAAAAGTTCTCTATACTCAAACTGGAGAACCCCATGATATTCATGCAATGGGGGAAAGGTAGATCTTTTAGAACATTGCTTTAGGGTCAATGGGCTCTACTTCAGGATCTTCATTTCGGCTTTTGATATGCTCCCCAGTGATCATTTGACTGTAAGACATCCCAGGACCCACCATTGGAAAGACCATAGCATCCGGATCAATAATAACTTCAAGAAAAGCGGCCTTTTTACAGCCAATAAATTCTTTAATGGTCTTTTGAATTTGGGTTTTATCGGTTAAACGTTCAGCGTATTCAAAACCATCTGACTGGGCTGATAACACGAAATCCTTTTTATAAAGTGTTTTGTCGCTTGCTGACAAGCGACCACCATAATAGAGCTTTTGCCATTGCTTCACCATCCCATCACCGGCATTGTTAAGCAAGAGGATCTTAATCGGTAAATCATAAGTGGTGACAGTTTCCAAATCACCTAGATTCATTCTGATACTACCGTCTCCATCCACATCAATAACAAGTTTATCAGGATGGGCAAACTGAGCACCAATTGCTGCAGGCAAACCAAAACCCATGGTCCCCATACTTCCAGATGTTAGCCATTGTCTAGGTTCCTTAAAATCAAAATACTGAGCAGACCACATTTGGTGTTGACCCACACCTGTTGAAACGATGGCGTTGCCTTTGGTTAAATGATTAATTTCATCCAAAACCATTTGAGGTTGTATTAAATCCGAGGTTCTGTCGTAATCCAGTGGATATGTGGACTTTAATTCTTGAATCTCATTTGCCCAATCAGAAAACACATCCTTAATATTATTTTTATCAGCGTAAGCCATGAGGTCGTTCAGAGCAGTTTTTAGAAGTCCAACATGAGACCAATCGGTTTGTTTTACTTTATCAATTTCAGATGCATCGATATCAAAATGGGCCACAGCTTTAGCTTTAGGTGCGAATTGTTTGGGCAAGGCTGCGACTCGATCATCAAATCTAGAACCCATTGCAATAATAAAATCACAGTCTTCAACCGCATAATTAGCAAAGGCAGTACCATGCATACCCAACATCTGGAGAGATAATTGAGATTGTGTATCAACCGCTCCTATACCCATAAGGGTGGTGGTTACTGGGATTTGAAAGCGATCAGAAAAGCTTCTTAATTCTTTTGATGCCTCAGCAGCAATTGTTCCGCCACCTGAATAAATCAAAGGTCTATTGGAGGCTCTTAGATAATTATAAAAACTTTCACATTGTTGATCGCTTAGCCGATTATTTTCGATAGTCTTAAGACGGTCCCTGTAAGCGTTAATATTAAGTGTTGAATTAATTTCAAACTCTATGCTGGCTGTTTGTACGTCTTTTGGAACATCCACTACCACAGGGCCGGGTCTTCCAGAAGTAGAAATTTCGAATGCAGCTCTAAGTGTGGCAGCTAACTTTTCTTCTTTAGTAACCAAGAAAACATGTTTAGCAACAGATCCCATAACACTTGTAATAGGGGCTTCTTGGAAAGCATCACTGCCAATTGATGATCTATTAACTTGCCCACATATAACAATCATCGGTATTGAGTCAGCCATTGCATCTCTTACTGGAGTCACAGTGTTTGTCGCTCCAGGGCCTGAAGTTACTAAGACAATTCCAGGCTTACCCGTTGCTCTTGCATAACCAGATGCCATAAAACCAGCTCCTTGCTCATTGGCAGGAACAATCAGGGGTATCGGATTGTCCTTGTGTATTTCATTGTATTGAAACACAGCGTCATAGGTTGGTAATATAGCGCCACCACTATAACCAAAAATCGTCTCAACTCCCTGTTCTGCAAGGACTTTAACGATAATATCTGAGCCTGTTAGTATTTGTTTTTCTGCCATATTAACTCAACTTTCTTAGCATTATCTCAATCTCACAAAAGGTTGAGGAAGACACCTTACTATAAACCAAGTTGAAAAGTAATAGTGATTAGTATCTTCATTTGTTCTTCAAACCCTGTACCTGTACAATCCTTTGTCTGTATTATTAAATGAGTAAGGCACATAGATGAAACATACGATTGCAATATTACTGCAAAACGAATCGGGAGCATTAACTCGAGTTGCTTCCATGTTCTCTACTCGAGGCTACAACATTGATTCATTAAGTGTTGCTCCAACACAAGATCCAATGATTTCAAGATTGACTTTGGTGACAGAAGGGTCTGATGAAGTCATCGGACAGATAACGAAGCAACTTTATAAACTTATTGATGTGATAGATGTTCTTAATATCAGTAAACATGATCATATAGAGCGTGAATTAATGATGATCAAAATAAATGTTCATCCTGATAAAGAAGAGATTATTAAAACTATTTTTTATGATTATTCAGCAAAAATTATTAATGACCAGGATGATCTTTTAATTGTAGAAGTTATGGCAAATACTTCAAAAAATGATGAATTATTAGAAGCTTTAGAGGGCATAAGCACCCTAGTAGCAATTGCTAGAACCGGACCTTTAGCATTGGCTAAAGGAGCCTTAAAAATCAGTTTGTAATTATAAAAGCACCTTTCATGATGGCATAGTGCCCTGGAAAGGAGCAGAAAAAAGTATAGTCCTCTCCAATACCCAACGATGCTAACGAGAAAGTGACTGATGTCTCTTCACCACCACCAATAATGACTGTAGAAGCAATCACTCTCGAGTCATTTAATGGAACATAGTTTTCTGAAGGACCAGCTGAGCCTCCAGCGAGTGCCACGGCCATAAAATCTTCTGTTTTTGATAAAACCCAATTGTGTCCCATGATATTACCAGCTAATTGGCCTGTGTGTTTTAAGTTAATAGTTACTTCTGAGCAAGTTGAGCTCATAACAATCTCTTTAAGGTTAAATTGGAGCATATCATTGCCTTCAATAGTCTGCTCACAGGATGCCGCTACAACAGAATTAGCTTGTGACACAATAAGGGTAATTAAAACAGTTTTAATGATCTTCATCATAAGTAGTCTCTTTTGGTTGGTTGGGTGTTCAGTTAGGATTCCAGATCAGTTCATATTTTTTATGAGTTGATCACCAAACTCACTGCATTTGATTGGGTCCACATCATCCATTAATCGGGCAAAGTCATAGGTAACAGTTTGGTTTCGTATGGTCTTTTCCATTGCTTTAATTATCAGATCAGCTGCTTCATTCCAGCCTAAATAACGCAACATCATCTCACCTGAGAGAATCACAGATCCAGGATTTACTTTATCTTGGCCACTGTATTTAGGTGCTGTCCCATGAGTGGCTTCAAACACAGCATGGCCTGTTAAATAATTAATATTGCCTCCTGGAGCAATCCCTATGCCTCCAACTTGTGCAGCCAGAGCATCGGATAAATAATCACCATTCAAGTTCATTGTAGCGATCACATCAAACTCAGATGGTCTAGTAAGAACTTGCTGAAGAGTGATATCAGCAATCGCATCTTTAACCAAGATAGCGCCGTTTTCTAAGGCTTCTCGTTGTTCATCATTGGCAGCTTCTTCGCCTTGTTCTGATTTTGTTCTCTCCCATTGATCCCAAGTGTAAACGTGTTCTCCGTATTCCCTCTCTGCTAAAGCATAACCCCAATTTCTAAACGCACCTTCGGTAAACTTCATAATGTTGCCTTTATGGACAAAAGTAACACTTTTACGATTATTTTCTATGGCGTATTCAAAAGCTGATCTAAGTAAACGTTCAGACCCTTCGATAGAAACTGGTTTGATCCCAATACCTGATGTTTCAGGGAATCTTATTTTTGAAAACTCATCGGGGAAGGATGTCTCAAACAGTGAAAGGAAATTCTTCGTCGCCTCAGTTCCTTGCTCAAATTCAATACCAGCATAGATATCTTCGGTGTTCTCTCTGAAGATCACCATGTCAATTTTTTCAGGAGCCTTTACCGGAGACGGCACTCCTTTAAACCATCTTATTGGCCTAAGACAGACATACAAATCCATTAGTTGTCTTAAAGCCACATTGAGAGATCTCATGCCACCACCAATTGGGGTTGTCAGTGGGCCTTTAATCGAAACTAAATATTTCTTACATTGTTCAATGGTTTCGTCTGGCAACCAATTATTAAATTTCTTAAAAGCTTTTTCGCCAGCATAGACTTCTAGCCAGGTTATTTTCTTGTCGCCCTTATATGCTTTTTCGACAGCTGCATCTAGCACACGGACAGCTGATTTCCAGATATCCGGACCAATACCATCGCCTTCAATATATGGAATAATAGGATCATTAGGGACATCAAGCTTGCCGTTTTGAATCTTAATTATTGAACCCGAACTTGTCATTTTACTCTCCCTTAAACTCTATTGCGGGCACATTATGAATATTTTATAAGTTTTATACAACCTAAAAAACCACTAATGTGTTTGTAAAAATTCGAAGAGTAGTTTACAAAAAGCAATTTTTTGCTCTTTACCTGCGACCACATGAGCCACGTCTTCCATGAGAACACCTTTTGCATTTGGAATGCCTTCTTCTAGCGGTAGAGTTGTCCTAGGACCAGTGACTAAGTCTTTACCGGCATGAATAATAAGTGTTGGAGCTTTTATCTTTCCTAATTGATCTCGAACATCATGGTTTAAGCATGCTTCAACAAGTCTTGCATGAGTTTTATAGTTATCTCTTAATTCCTTCCACCCTGCATTGGGTCCTAATAATTTATCTTTGTTTTCATTGTAATATTCTGGAAGGAATGAGTAGATTGAAACCTTTTCCTGAAAAGTGAGAAAGCCAGAGTCTCTATGCACGTCCCTAAATAATTTAAGTTGATCATATAGATAAGTATCGCAGTGTGCCCAAGCACCCATATTTATCATGCTGCGGACAAGATCAGGACGATTAATAGCAACCTCTTGTGCGACGCAACACCCCATTCCAACTAACCCAATCAAATGCACATTATACCATTGCAGATGATCCAAAAGACCAATCAAATCATCAGCATGCATTTTCATGGAAGGTTCTATATTGGAGTCATCTTCAGATTCACAGATGCCCCGATAATCAAAAACTAAAACCTGATACTCATCAGTCAATCCTCTAGCTAATAATTTTTCATTACCATGACAGAAGGTTCCCCAGCCACCCATACAAACTGCAGGCGGTCCTTCCCCATGGATTTCGTAGTACATACTGTGATTATTGATCTCTAGTATTGGCATAATTCTGCACCCAATTCATTTTTTAATTCAAAATTGATTATATAGATTGGGATTAACTGGATCTATCACTTTCTTGATGGAATACTGTAGATCAATATTAGATAACAGGAGGTAATCTTGAGTTCAAATAAAGAAACTAAAACCATCATGGAGTTTCTCTCAGAAAATCCAAATGTTGATGTCAGCAAAGCTTGGGAACGATGCTGGGGGATACAGACAAGCATTATTGAACGAGTTAGAGATCGTTTCGAAGTAGACAAGCATCCCTCTTGTGAAGGCAGAGATTATTTTACTTCCAACGAACACTCAGATCACGGCCAATTGGAAGGATCATTTAATTCTTATACCGGCGAAAAAGTTGATTGGTTAGTGCATTCCTGGTTAGGTAATCGACAACGAAGTATCTTAGATATCAATGCCACTGTTTTTTTAGGACAAGAAACAAGAGTGCCTCATTTGACAGTTATATTTGGAACTATTCCTCGCCTTTACTTTTATGCTGAATACACACCAAGAATGGATTTAAGAACTAATCCGGATTACTTGAATCAATACTATGAGCCAGTGAATCAAGATTTCTTGGAATTTAGAGCAAATCCTAATTGGACTCGATTTGTTAGTCACGGTACTTATCTTAGGTCTCTAATGTCTCCAGTTTGTATTAGTTCTCATACTGAACTAACGGATGAAAATATAGATTTTTGTGAAGATTATCTTGAGCGTTTCGTAGGTCGTTGGTTTTCATGGTTGGATGAAGCTGAAGTTGTTCCAGAAGCTGAGCGCAATGAACAACAAATCTATGATTATCAGGTTAGAGAATTAGGTTACCGAAATGACCCAATGAATATTCTTCCTGTGCAAGTCTTTGGAGAAGAAGAGGCCAATAGAATGTTAGAAATGAGAATTGGAACGGATCAAATCAAAGCAAGCAAGGGTCGCTGGAAATAAGATCAAGTATGATCAGAGTTCTACTTATTGATGATGATCTACAGTTAGCAAAGCTTCTAGAGAATTATTTAAGTAAGTTCAAAATAAAACTAGTGTCTATTTCAGATCCACTGCAAACAAAACAAGCAATCAAGGCTCATCGACCTGAGGTCATCGTTCTCGATGTTATGATGCCAAATATGAATGGGTTTGATGTGTGTCGATTGATTCGTAAGAGTTACTCAGTACCTATTATCATGCTCAGCGCACGCGGTGAAGCCAATGATAAAATCCATGGGCTAGAACTAGGTGCGGATGACTATATAGCTAAACCGTTTGAACCCAGAGAGTTAGCTGCTAGGATCATCAGTTTAAATAGAAGGGCTCCAGACAATAAAAGAATAAAAGACTCGATTTTTGAAATAGATGACTTGCATCTGGAAATCAAAATGAAAGGAAAGGCATTAGATTTGACAACCAAAGAATACGATTTATTGACTTTATTTATTGATAATCCTGGGGTGGTTTTTACTAGAGATGACATTATTTTAGAGATTAAAGGCATCCAAGCCCATTTATTTTCTCGTTCAATCGATATTTTGATCTCTAGGCTCAGACAGAAAATTGAGTCAAACCCTAAATCACCTGAGCTTATTAAAACCATATGGGGTAAGGGTTATATGTTTTTAGGCGCTAACAAAGCATGAAGATGCGAAATATTTTCCAATCCTTGTCTTTAAAATTGACTGCTGTCTTTATGTTCACAGCATTCGCTTACTTGTATCTTTTAACAATTGGGGTTCGACAGATAATCTTAAATGATGAGGTAAGGGAAACACTGAGTTATTATCAAAACAGTTATTTAGAACATGTTTTAGAAGATCTCCAATACCCTCCAACCCAAGAAAGAGCCGAGGAGATTATTTTATCCATGCCGTTTGATATGAAGATCATTGGGAGTGATATTGATTGGTCATCTAACCAAGAATTTCCGAATTTGGACGTTCTCAGTTTTGAAAGCAGAAATTGGGATTTCCTGAAAATCAAAACGGACATAGAGATCGGTCAAGAAACTTATATTGAAGGCGCAGAATTTGCACGTTATATGAATCGATCTTTTTTTAAGATTCCTTATGGTGATTACACCGTGCTTCTGGTAAATCCCAAAATGAGTCAAGCGGTTAACACAACATTTTTATTTGAAACCTTTTTAGCGATCAGTTTATTGGTTCTGCTGATAGCATTCTTAGTGGTGCAAAGAATTATTAGCCCTATCCAAACCATACAAGACGGGACAACTAGAATAGGATCAGGCGAGCTACAGCATCGTATTGTTATTAAGCAAAAAGATGAGTTAGGAATATTGGCAAAGGAAATTAATCTTTTGGCAAAAAATGTTCAAGACATGTTAGAGGCTAAACAACGTCTTAATTTAGGCGTTAGTCATGAACTAAGATCGCCTATAACAAGAGCCAGATTACAAATAGAAATGCTAGAACAAAGTCAGAATAAAGAGGAATTATTGAATGAAATTAATGCAATGGAAACCATCATCTCTAATTTGTTGGACAGTGAGGCAATTAATTATGGGCACAAAAAATTAGATCTAAAAACTTTTCATATAGAGAGCAAGATAAACGCACTCATATCTACAGCCCCTTATCTTGAGAATATTCAAACTTCAATTTCATCAAATATTAATAACTTAGAGATAGAAGCCGATGAAGTGCTTTTTGAAGTCATGCTTAAGAATGTATTAGAAAATGCTTCTCGTTTTACCCCATCTAATAAGGCGCTTATTGAACTCACACTTGAAGCAATTAATTCACAATCAATTCATATCACAATTAGGGATTTTGGCCCTGGTTTTAATAAGGACGACTTGGAGAAAGTCACAGAACCTTTTTTTAGAACCTCACAGTCAAGAAGCAGAGAGAGTGGTGGGTTTGGTTTAGGCTTGTATTTAAGTAAACAAATTATCTTAGCACATGCTGGTTTTTTGAAGATAAAAAACCACCATGACCAAGGTGCAGTTGTCTCCGTTGAGCTCCCACTTAGGCAAAATTCAACCTCCTAGAGTTCGCACTGACTTTTCTACCTAGAAATCTGAGAGATTCTATGTTTAAATCGTCACTGTTTTTTTAGGTAATAATCTTATGCCAATTATTCATGTTATTGATAGCGAGGGAGAGGAGCACACCGTTGAAGGTCAGCTAGGCTTGTCTCTAATGGAAAGCTTAAGAGATCTAGATGATGGGGTTTTAGCTCTTTGTGGCGGCATGTGTTCTTGTGCGACATGTCATTGCTATATTGAAGAGTCTTGGGTTTCTTCTTTACCTGAGCGTCAAGATGATGAATTAGAGCTGCTAGAAGATTTAGAATCTTTTAAAGATGATCAATCACGCTTGACTTGCCAGGTTGAATTTACTGAAGATATGGATGGCATTAGAGTAGAGATTGCTCCCGATGAATAATATAGTCTTGCTATGATTAAATTATTTCATGCCAAAGGTAGTAGGTCTGTAAGAATTATTTGGTTGTTTGAAGAGTTAGAATTAGATTATGAATTGATTCATATTGAAAGAGGCAAGCTCAATCCCGATTTTATTGAAGCCAGCCCTTTTGCAAAACTACCTGCAATAAAGGATGCCGACCTTCTCCTCAGTGAATCAGTTGCAATTGTTCAATATATACTTATGAAATACGGTGAAGGTCGTTTACATCCAGAGACTCATTCAGAAGATTACGCATATTATCTACACTGGCTTAATTTTGGTGAATCGACACTGGTTTTACCAATTGTAGATATCCTTAAAAATACCATGTTCCGGCCAGAGGAACATCGACATCAGTATTCAGTAGATTCAGCAATCCAGTCTTTCGAACAACTAATAAAAACCATGGATCCTATACTCAGCCAGCAAGATTTTTTAGTAGGCAACCAATTCACAGCAGCCGACATAATCAATGGCTACACTCTTCGACTTGCAAGTAACTTGAAATTACTCAATGATGCTGAAGGCACCAAAAATGTTTGTGATTATTATAGACGTCTAGAATCACGAGCAGCGTTTCAAAAAGCAATCTCTAGCTAGGCCATCTGTCTTTCCAAGGACTTGCCTCTTCAAGTTGTAATGCAAGCTCAAGTAATTGTTTTTCCGTACCGATACTTGAATGGAAATGACTACCAATAGGCAATCCACTAGGGGACCAGCCAAGAGGAAGCGACATTGCTGGATCACCAGTGACGTTCGCCAGAGGCGTGAATGTGATGAAATTAACAGAACGCTCCAATAGCTGATCATATGGAATATCAGGTGCCATGAAACCAATTTTAGGCGCAGCTGTTTGGATAACTGGTGAGAGTATCATGTCATGGGCATTAAATATTTGATTAGTTTTTAAGGTATCCTCTTGTAATCTTTTTACAGCCCTTTCAACATGCCCTACAGGAAGACGATCAAACCATTTACCAAGCCCTAAAGTCCAGGGTTCTAGAAGTTGATTAAGAACACTTTCTGTTCTGCCAAAATTTTCTTCTGCAATTCGAATCACCGTTCTAGCACCATGCGCCCACATGGTAATGAATGAGTCAATGAATCGTTCACCATCAATGAATGGTTCAATAATTTCTATTTCATGTCCAAGCTCTTCACACAATGCTGCTGTGTTTTCAATTGAATTTCTAACATCAGATTCAGCCTCACTACCAAGCATATTTTTAGTTATTAGGGCAATTTTTAGCCTTTTTTTGTTTGGCATTATTTGTTCTGGAATTTGTGGTAATTCTCCTGATCTATCAATTTTTTGCATATGATAGAGTGCTGTCGCACAGTCTCTGACTGTCCTGGTGTGTACAAAACGTACGCTTAAATCAACCGGTCTATTTGGCTGTGCATCATCAATAGTTCGGTGTATGGAAGGCTTGAGTCCAACAATACCACAGCAAGATGCAGGAACACGGATTGACCCACCACCATCACTTGCAGAAGCAATGGCAACCATACCTGATGCTACTGCTGCAGCTGATCCTCCACTTGAACCTCCAGTGGAGTGAAGCAGATTCCATGGATTTTTTGCGGGACCAAGGAGAAGTGATTCAGTGGTCCCCAGTAACCCAAATTCAGGCGTATTCGTTTTTCCCAATGAAATCAGTCCCATATCGAACGCAGCTTGGACATTGGAAGCATTTCTATTAGCAATTCTATTAGCAAACATTCTTGATCCCGAAGTTGTTCTCACTCCTTTTTGATCAAGTAGATCCTTGACTAGGTAGGGAACACCTGAAAATGGACCACTAATTGGATTTGTTTTGGCAATGTCAATGGCTTGTTCAAAAGAATTTGTCACTACTGCATTAAGATTAGGATTCAATGACTCGATTCTCTCAATTGCTGACATGACCATCTCAAGTGTTGAGACCTCACCCGTCCTAATCAACCTTGCCTGTTCAGTTGCATCCAGATAATTGAGAGAATCACTTGAGGCAAATATTATGTTTGGACTTATGATGCTCCCTAATCCAAGCGATAAACTAGATTTAAGAACATTTCTTCTTTTACGATTGATATCAGCCATTTAGAAATCTATTAAATTTAGTGTATTTTCAGGTGGTCTTCCAATCACAGCTCTATTTTCATCAAAAATGATCGGTCTTTCAATAAGTATGGGGTTCTTCACCATTAATGTAATCAGTTCCTCTTCGCTTATATTTTCTAAAGAAATAGCTAACTCTTTGAAGCGGGATTCACCTTTACGAACAATATCCAATGGACTCATCTTGAGTTTCTTTAATATCTTCTTAAGTTCTGATGCTGACGGAGGACATTGAAGATAGAGGATCACCTTCGTGTTGACTCCATTTTTCTCAAGTATTTCTAGACTTTGTCTTGATTTACTACACCTGGGGTTATGAAAAATGGAAATAGACACCTTATTTTAGAGTCTCTGAGCGCCATCTAGATCAATACAACGACCAGAAAAATACTCATTCATGAAAATAAACTCGGCCGCATTTGCTACTTCGTCAGGCTCGCCAATACGACCAGTTGGCACCATTTTAGTTAAGCTTTCTTTAACGTGATCAGGCATTCCAGCAACCATTTCTGTATTTATAAAGCCAGGCGCAATGGAGTTTACTCGAATACCATATTTAGAAAGCTCTTTAGCCCAAACAACAGCCATAGATTGAACGCCTGCTTTTGTTGCAGAGTAGTTGGTTTGACCAAAGTTTCCATGTCTAGCGATACTTGAGATATTAATAATTACCCCTCCTGATTGCCCTTCAATCATATGCTGAGCAGCCTCTCTGCCACATAAAAAGACACCGGTTAGGTTAAGATCAATAACAGCTTGCCAATCTTCAAGCGACATCCTTTTAACAAATTCTCCATCTTTAAATTTAACCAAAAGACCATCTCTAGTAATCCCAGCATTATTGATTGAACCAAATAAAGGTCCAAGATCAGAAACAACTTGTGCATAGGAGTTAATCACATCATCTTCTTTGGTGACATCTGCAGAAACACAAGTAACTTCTGCGCCAGCTGCTTCGCAAGCACTTGCAGTGTCAGCAATGTTGTCTTTATCAAGATCAATTAATCCTAATTTGCATTTATGTTTTGCTAAGCGTTTAGCCATAGCTGCACCAAGTCCTCGTGCTGCGCCAGTTATTACTATAGTTTTATTTTCAATATTCATGCTTATCCTCTTTTAGTTTTTTAATGAAACCCAGAAGATGAATTGTAACCGAAAAACAACACAGAAATATATTTGTATTAGAATTATTGACTCTAGATTACCAACTAAATGAAATAGGTGAATTATGACAGACGCATATATTTTTGATCATGTAAGAAGCCCTAGAGGCAAAGGTAAATCAGATGGATCACTCCATCAGGTAACGCCCATTGAATTACTAACACAGGTTTTGGAAGCACTCAGAGATCGAAATGATCTCGATACAAGCCGTGTTGATGATGTGATTATGGGAGTGGTTCATAGCCAAGGAGAGCAAGGTTCAAATCCAGCACGTGTTGCTGCTATTAATGCAGGTTATGCAGAAGAAGCTGCCGGTAAGCAATTAAATCGTTTCTGTGCTTCTGGTTTGGAAGCTGTAAACTCTGGAGCGGCACAAGTTATGTCAGGTATGTCAGATCTTTGCATCGGTGGAGGTTTAGAATCAATGTCTAGAGTATCAATGAATTCTGTTGGTGGTGCCCTAGGTGTGGATCCCCAGGTGGCTTATAGTAACTATATTGTTCCACAAGGAATTAGTGCTGACTTAATCGCTTCCAAATATGGATTTAGCAGAGATGATGTTGATGCCTATGCCGTTGAAAGTCAGAAAAGAGCTTCAAATGCAAGAGATCAAGGCTATTTTGATAATTCAATTGTTCCAATTAAAGATAATTTAGGCGAGGTTCTTCTTGATCATGACGAGTGCATTAGAACCGGAACATCGATGGAAGATTTAGCAAAAATTAAGCCTGCATTTATTCAAATGGGTCAATTTGGTTTTAATTCGGTAGCAATTCAGCGATATCCTGAGGTGGAAAAAATAGAACACGTTCATCATGCTGGTAATTCCAGTGTTATTGTAGATGGCGCGAGCGCTGTATTAGTAGGCACTAAAGAGATTGGTGAAGAATTAGGGCTTACCCCAAGAGCACGTATAGTTGGTTTTGCTTCGATTGGAAGTGAACCTACAATTATGC